>Ga0156766_132_pt1 | contig 49280 bp, 44 predicted proteins | sample RifOxyD1_FD_112095 | JGI IMG/M metagenome (GOLD analysis project Ga0156766, IMG submission 112095) | candidate division WWE3 bacterium RIFOXYD1_FULL_43_17
ACCCTGCCGCAATATTCGAGTTATAGCGATTCAAAACCAATTTGGCAATGTAGTTATGTCCAAGGATGTTTATAGAGTAATTCTAGGTTAAAAATATTAAAAATTCTAATTTCTATTCCTGTACCTAATAAATAGGTTGCTATGACAACAAAAACCTTGGCTGGCGGCGTGGAAATTAGTTGGAACCTTATTAATTAATAACTGATCCATAACCTTCATTCTTAAATAACGTTTTCAAAGATTGCATTATAATTTGATAGCTCAAAGACACTATTTTGTAATATGCTAACACCTTAAAAGCGTCTGGATTAACCATGTCCTCTTTTTTCCCATTTACTCTACACAGGGCGTCTACATAAATTCTTACTGAATAAGAAAATACAGTATTTTCATCTAAATGTTTTCTAATGACTTTAGAATCGCTATAAAATCTTCGATCTACAATAGACAAATCGTATGCGTCAAAAACTTTTTTAACAAACTCATTTTCGGATATTCCAACATCGCTTATAAATTGTGTGTTCCCACGGTCGGCTAGAAACGAGGATGTTACCGCAATTATCATGTTCTTAAATAAACCAAGACATGAAACATAATCGGTAAACGCATCTTTAAATTCCTCGAAAAGTTTTAATTGATTTTTGTCCCGCGTAAGGCCGTCTAGTAATGACGCTATCGTGGAAGTGGCACCGGACATGAAAAGCTCCTCAAAATTTGTAAATGCTTTTTCCGAATACCTCCTGACGATGTCCTCGTGCACTTGTCTAATTACCTTGTTCGTAACTTCAGACTTCTGAATATCTAAATCCAAAAGGTAGCTCATATTTTTATTTTACACCACAATTGTGACTGAGGGGCAATTTTGTAGCTTTTTAAAAAAGAAACAGGAGTTACTAGTATAATACAAATATTTAGGAGGTGATTTTATGGATAAAGGATTAGAGTTTGAATACTGGATAAGTAATACGCTTCCGTGGCAGCTAAATTTAAGTCCTTCCAAATCTTGTGGGGTAGAGCAAATATTTGGTGCTTTTGCTGACTATGTGCGCCCTATTGCAGGTAAAGCTCCAGAAGAATTTGAACAGTTTTTTAAGGTTTTAAAATCCAAGATTGAGGAAGTATATAAATTCAAGGCGCCGAAGGGGTATCGAGCCTATCCAATTACTATCGATGGTGACTTTGATAAATACCCAAATGGGGATATAAGGTACAAGATACAGAAAAACAATTTTTAATTACCGCTAGTTAAAGATATGGATATGGGAATTAGTGGAAACATTCTAGTATGTGCTATCTGGGTCAATATCAAACTCACGGATTTTTTTAAGCCTCTTTATAGAAGATATGCTCTTGTTAGGCCACAAACTCTCTAGTTCTTGAGCAGCTTCAAGTGTTAATGACTCATCAAGTTCTTCAGTATCGACCGAGTATATCCCTCTACGCACTCCTTCAATTAGCTCAATAACATAATCGTTAACTTTTGTTATCATAACAGCCGCATCTACGCCTTTAATTGACATAATGGGATTTAGTATTTTTCCATTTAGTCTTTTTTTACCTTGTTTCTTGGTAAGTCCAACATAAGTAGCATTCTGTTTTTTTTCGTCATACTTTCCGGAATTAATATTCTCTGCAATTTTAAAATAGCGTTTTGTGAACTCGTCCTCCACCTTACTTGAAAATCTTATTTGCTTATCCTTGTGTGAATACAATAAATCAACAATCATTTTTTCATATTCTGGATTTATACCTTTTGGGTTATCGAACATTTGAAAAACTACATCTTCTAATAAGTTAGATTTTCCTATTTCCTCTTGAGCTATTATCGATAACTGAAATGCTGTAGGAAAAGATTTGTTTTTATACATAAAAATAGAGTCTTTATGCAATCTTAAAGCATTTAAAAATGACATCCCAGACATCTTTGACAATCTTTTTCTAATATTCATATCTTTCGTTTGTGAACAAAAGAATTATAACACTCAATTCTGTGCTATAGGACGCGACTGTTGGCGTAGTTAGAGATTATCTAAACAGACGATTAACGTGTAGTAGGGTACCCACCCATTTTCGTAAGTTATCTTAAGTATGATTGTATGCAGTTCTTTATAGTGGCTTGTCTGGTATTAGGATCTGCCGGGTCATGGTACGGTTTACCATCTGAAGCATCTATTATTGCCTGCTCTCTTGTGCATATACCTGTATAAGAACAGAACGAAAGAACATCTGATACGGCTTCATTAAATTCCGCAATTGCTTCATCTGTTTTCTCAACACAATATTTTTTAGCGTACTCATTTGTTTGGAACTGTTGGGCTTGGTGTGTTTTTTGAGGAGTATATATGACTAGATAATAGAAAAACGCTACTGCAAGAAGCAATGCCGATAAGGCGAGTAACAAAGGTACGATAGTATTTTTCATACTTGGGTACGCTGTGAGCAATCTAAACTCTCATAACACATCTAGTATTATAGTAGTCCATTATCCTGTTACCAACAACAGTAAAATATTCTACATTACAGAACTGTTACTTAAAAACAAAAATGCCGGTTTAATGGCTTGACATTTAGAACGATTAGAACTATGTTCAGTTCAACAACAGAGATCCAAATTGTTGTTACTCCTAGCGTCCATTTTTAACTCAAGTGAATAAAGACTCTTTACGCGAAAAGGAGTTATTACGGCTTTTTTTCCACAACAAATTCCAAATAAATCTTAATGATAGCGACTTACAAGAGTCGTACATCTCCCTTTTGTTTTTGGCGAAAGCCATAAGTAGATATTTAAGTTTAAAAGGAAACCTAACTTATGAAAAAAAGTTATAGAGTTGTTCCTCCTGAGGGCGGTAGCCCTCAGGATACTCGACTTGATAGTACCGTCTTAAATGGGACAAACCTTGGACCATTTTTGAGGCAAGTAGGAAAAAGGATAGAAAATATTAGATTCAGCAACGTTAAAATTGTAAAAAGTAATAATTATTACGAGATTCACGTACCCGAACGTCCATTTCTTCTTGGTACACGGCAGCAAAGCTGTTCTCATGAAAAGGAATACAGTAGGTCCCAAGAATATAGAGCAAGAAGCGTAAAAAGAGCTAAAGACACAATTCGTAGGCTAGTAATAGGCAACTTTACTACAACGGCAAAATTTTTAACGCTAACATTTAATCAAGACCTTTGCGACTTTGATATTAACGATCTCTCAGCATGTAACAAAAGCATGAGTATTTTTTTTCATTTACTACGACGTTTGTATGGGAATTACAAATATGTTTCTGTAGCGGAGTTTCAGCAAAGAGGGGCAGTACACTATCATGTTCTAAATGATTTACCGTATATTGATAAAAATGTAATTTATAACTTCTGGGGTTTGGGTTTTATAGACATAAAGAAGTTACACAGAATAGAAACAGCTGCTATGTATTTGCTTAAGTATCTGAGCAAGGGTTTGAATGATGAACGATATAAAAATAAAAGAATATATTCTGCTTCAAAAAATTTAATTAGGCCCGTTAATATTTACAACTCACGTGCTGAAGATATTAAAAGAATATTAGAACAAATGCGAGAACCGGACTTTAAATATGTGTTAAAAAGTACGGAAAACGGAAATATATTTGTATCGGAATATATTTTAGGATATAACCTAGGAAACAATGAACCTAACAGACCATGATCAGAAAAATAATAAATATGTGATGTATTGTAGAAAATCTACTGATGAGTCTAATAAGCAAGTGCAGTCTTTAGCAACACAATGGCGAATGCTAACCGATTTCGTTAAAGATAACGACCTTGATTGTTCGTATTTTTTCCAAGAAGCAAAAAGTGCCATGGACGAAAATAATAGACCTGATTTTAACAAGATGGTTGAGTTAATAACCGAAGGTAAGGTCGATTCAATACTAGTTTCGCACCTTGACCGACTTAGCAGGAACAGGGTTGAGATCGGCAGATTGATCCAGCTATACCAGAAGGGGAAACTTAGGGAAATTAGAACTCCATACCGCAGATATAACACAAGCTACGACATATTCTCTATGGACTTTGAATTCATGGTTTCCGCTCAGTACTCGGATCGTTTATCCATGCGCGTAAAAGAAGGTAATCAATCTAAAGTATTAAAAGGCGAGTTTCCCGGTGTAGCAAAAATTGGTTATTTAAACAGAGATCGTAAGATTGTTCCGGATCCCCTGACTGCTCCGTTTATCAAGTATGCCTTCGAGATCTTCTCCCAAGGTGGTGTTAGTCTCCGCATTCTCTCCGAAACTCTCTACGATCGGGGCCTACGCACAAGAAACGGTAAAAAATTGCACGTCTCGGGTGTGGAGAGAGTACTAAAAGCTCCCTTTTACGTCGGGAAGTTTTATTTCAACGGAGTTTTGTACAAAGGTTCGCACACACCACTTGTCTCCGAGGAATTGTTTTGCAAGGTACAAGAGATGTTTAAAGACAGATCTAAGCCTAGACCATCTTTTCATTTTGAAACGTTTCCGTATCGGGGGTATTTAAAGTGCGAAGTATGCGGTTGTGCAATAACGGCTACCCGAAAAAAGGACCACAATTACTATTTCTGCACGAACAGAAGAAACAGGTGTGACCAACACAAAACATATATGAGGGAAGAATATATAGATGTCGTCATTAATAAGTTTTTCGAGCATATATCTTTCGATAAAGAGATGGCAGATAAATCCCTAGAAATATATGTTTCAAAATTACAGAGCGAAGTGAGTGTAGCAGAGGATAATGAAAAGAAGATTAAAAATCAGGTTAGTTTACTCACCGAAAAGAAAGAGATACTTGTTGATTTACTCTTGAACAAAAACATAGATAAGAAATTATACGAAAGTAGAGCTTCTAAAATTGATACTGAGATTAAGGAACTAGAACGTGGATTGATAAGAAAAAATATTGAGAATGTAGAGTCCGTACGAAACTATGTTGGAACCATAAAAAATACCGGTATATCAATTAAAGAGATGCTAGAGTGTGGAGATACCGAGGTTAGAAAAGATCTGTTAAGTTCGCTATGTTGGAACCTTTCTATAAGGGATGGAGAAATAGCGTCAGTACAATATAAAATGCCTTGGAAACTATTCGAAAATGTATCAAAATCTCGGGAAATTGATAAATGGCTGTTCATCGGGGAACAAGTTCGAACTGCTATTTTAGTGTAAAACCACTTAGTACACTGTTTGAGGTTTTATATTGCAGTTAATTCGAATCCAGTCTAAGTCGTAGTCCCCCATTTCTTGTCTTTCTCCATCAATAACAAAATATTGGCGTAAGTTCACTGTTTTATCATCTTTAACACTTGGCATTTGGTTATCAATCCATGCATCTGGACACACTCTTTTTTTACCGGAAATTATAGATGTGTTGCGGGTTTTAAGAATTAGTAGAACAAAGGTCAGCGATACAACAACCAGGAGTATGCTAAATATGATTCTTTTTATAGGACTGCTCACTTTCTTTTTCGTCTAAGAATAATTATGGTACCAATACTTAAAACAACCAAGCTAGGAATGATATATCTCCAAATATTTGATTTACGAGTTTCTTCAACAACACTGGGATTATCTTTCTCTACATCTTCCAAACCTAGTACATTCTTTGTCTCATCACCTGATTCAAGAACCTCGTCAGTAGCCGCAAGAGTTGTGGGACTCTCGTAGGTATTGATAATGACCTTTTCCTGAGTTGATGGAATCTCTATTGATATTGTCTTCGTGTTGCTTCTGTTACCAGCCCCGTCCTCAGAAACTAGTTTGAAGTAATATGTTTTACCTTCTTTAACATCATTTACTGTCACATCTTCATCGTCCCTATCATTTTCTGCTATTCTTGAGTCGCTATTTTTGTCAAAGCTTTCACTGTATCCAAGATATACAAACACTTTGTCTATATCGCTGTCATTATTTTCCCAAGTTAATTTTATTGTTTTATCATCGCTGTCGTAGCCTACTCCAACGTTTTCAGGCCTATCTGGGGCTTCTGTATCTTCTTCTACGGCCTTTTTGGTTGTAAAGCTTAGCTCATCACCTACAACTTCAGGTGACCCATGCGAGACCGCTCTGTAATAATATGTTGTTTCGGCAGTTAATGGACTAATAGTTACATTATGACTAATTACCATAGGCGAACCATCCGTCTCAATAGTTGAATAAGCATAACCATAGTTTGGAGCTGTACCTAAAGTTGGATGTGACGCCGTATCATATATTACTCTACTAGTGCTCAGATGATCTGTCGTCCATGTAATTGTTATGCTGGTACTCTCAAGATTAGTAGAACTTTCCCCTGAAATAACTGGAGGAGGTAATACTGTAATATCTATGGTAGCTTCATTACTGTCATATTCTCCATCGTTTGTTTGGTATGTAAAACTATCGTTGCCTATATAACCCGTATCAGGTGTATATGTTACTTGATTTCCTGAGACCGTTGATAAGGAACCATTTGTTGGGTCAGAATTAATCGAATAGACAAGTGGATCATTTTCAATGTCATTGCCTAATAGGGTTATCGATATCGCTGCCTCTTGAGTAGTTGAGTATGCATCAGCGCTCACGGTTGGTGCATCATTTACAGGATTAATGGTTAGATTAACAAAACCCGTGTCTGTTAGAGTACCGTCTGACAGAGTGTATTCAAAACTTGCTGCTCCGTTATAGTTATTTACCGGAGTGAATATAATATTTGAACCGTCTATATAAACTGTACCGTGTGTTGGGGTTGAAACTCCGATAACAGAAAGTGTATCAAGATCAACGTCGGTATCGTTTGTAATTAAGTCATTTTTAGCTAATATCAACTGCGTATCTTCGTCAAAAGATGCGTTATCTTGATTTGCTTCTGGAGCGTCATTCACCGAATTCACAGTAATATTTACAGTTACGATATTGCTATCAGCCAGACCATCATTAACTTTGTATGTAAATGTATCAACCCCATTATAATTCGTATCCGGTGTATAAGTTAATTCATTTCCTGAAATTGTTCCCAAAGTTCCATGATTTGCACCGGTTTCAACTGTATATGTAAGAGTGTTTGCTGGAATATCAGCATCGCTAGCATTTAAAATAATGCTTTTTGAAACGTCTTCATTTGTTGATGTGTTTACATCTTGTGCAACTGGAGAGGTGTTAACTTCATTAACTGTAATCTCTATTTCCTCAGAATCAGTGTAAATTCCATCAGTTACATTAACAGTAACATTATAAGTATTAGGTCCTTGTACCTCTGTAGGTGTAAAACTAAAATTGCCTGTATCAGATTCTATTGAAGCTCCTGTTGGTGCATTTGTTAGAGAAAGTTCAAGAGCATCGCTTGTATCAGAATCGTTTGCTGTAACCGTAAAGCTAAGTTCTGCTAACTCATCAATAGATTTATCGCCAATTACATCAAGAGCTGGTAGATCATTTATAGCATTGATTGTGATAGTAACTGTACCTGTGTTACTTTCAAAATTACCATCGTCCACCTTGAATGTAAATGAATCGCCACCAAAGTAGTTTTCATTAGGAGTGTAAATGACTTGATTTCCGTAAGGTCCTCCAAGCGCTCCGTTAGATGTACTATCTATTATTGTATAAGATAAACTATCACCCTCAATATCTGTACCTACTAAGTATATTGAAACTGAATTATCCTCGTCTGTAACAGCAGTACCATCATTAACAGAAGGCGCATCATTTATAGGATTAACTGTTACTAAAACGGTAGTTGTATCTGTTAACGAACCGTCGGAAACAGTGTAATCAAAGCTTGCTGATCCAAAATAATTAGAAGTTGGAGTGAATATAACATTAGAGCCATCAATAGATACCAATCCGTTTACTGGGTTAGAAATTGAACTTAAAACTAATGAGATATCGTCAACATCAGTGTCATTTTCAATTAGAGTCTCTTTTGAAACGGACAAAGTATTATCTTCATCAACAGAAGCAGAGTCGGGATTTGCTACGGGGGCGTCATTGAAGGCGGTAACAGTTATAAATACAGTTGCGGTATTGCTATCCGTTTCGCCATCATTTGCTTTATAAGTAAAGGAATCGTCGCCGTAAAAATTTGCATTTGGTGTATAAGTAGCACTGTCATTCAAAATTGAAATCGTACCGTTAGATGGATCTGTTACCTTTGCATACGTAATGGATTGCGTAGGAATATCAGAATCTGTAGCATTAAGCGTTATAATTTTTTCCAAATCTTCCGATGTTGCGGCATTAACATCGTTCACTAAAGGAGCTACATTTATCTCATTAACGGTTACAGTTATTATTTCAGTATCTATGCTTACCCCATCCGTAACATTTACATCAAACGTGTATTCCTGAGGACCTTGTGACTCTGAAGGAGTAAAGCTGAAATAACCACTGTTAGTATCTATAGTGGCTCCCGTGGGCTCATCACTAAGGTAATAGGTTAAAGAACTATCAGGATCTGTAGCAGTTGCTGTGAAAGTAAGTTCAGTTAATTCGTCTACCGATTTATTGCCAATTTCATCTAACACCGGAGGGTCATTAAACTCTGTCACGGTTATATCAATTGTCGCGATGTTACTATCTAACAACCCATCATTTACTTTAAAAGTAAAAGAATCGTTGCCTTCGTAATTTTCGTTAGGGCTGTAGTCTACTTGACTACCAACTATACTACCCAACGAACCATTAGATGGGTTATCTACGATAATATAGCTTATTGAATCCCCATCAACGTCACTTCCCGTCAAGGTAATTGTAACAACGCCATCTTCCTCCGCAGAAGCTGTACCCAAGTTAGCTACAGGAGCGTCATTAATTGGGTTTATTGTAACGGTGACTGTTGCTTTATCAGTTAACTCACCATCAGAAACAGTGTAATCAAAATATGCAGTACCGTTAAAATTACTGTCAGGAGTGAATACAACGTTATCACCATCTATAGCAACACTACCATTTACAGGGGTTGATACATTACTTAAAGTTAAAGTAACATCATCTACATCTGTATCATTTGTTAATAGGCCACTTTCTGCGATTATTGTGTCTTCATCTTCATTACCAGAGGCACTGTCTGGGTTTGCATCGGGACCATCATTAATTGCGTTTACTGTAATGTGAACTGTTTCTGAACTACTATCGGTAACGCCATCGTTAGCTTTATAAGTAAAGGCATCATCACCATAATAGTTTGTGTCAGCCGTGTACGTTACCTGATCCCCAGCAATTGACACTAATCCGTGCGATGGGTCGGTTACAGAATAATTTAATGTTTGCGTTGGTATATCTGTGTCATTACCTTCGAGAGTAATAACTTTAGCAGTGTCTTCATTAGTAGTAGCCCACAATTCGTTAACAACCGAAGCCACATTTACCTCGTTCACGGTAACGGTTATTGTTTCGACATCACTATCTAATCCATCGGTAACATTTATATCAACATTATAGGTATTTGATCCCTGGCTCTCTACGGGTGTAAAACTAAATTCTCCTGTAGATGAATTGATAGAAGCCCCTGTTGGTGCATTGGAAAGTGAGAAGGATAAAACGTCTTCTGTGTCCACCTCAACTGCTGTAGCAGTGAAGTTAAGTTCATTAAACTCATCAATCGTTTTATCTCCTACTGTATTTAAAACCGGAGCATCATTAATTGGGTTTATAGTAATAGATACCGAAGCGGTATCAGTCAATTCACCGTCTGTTACAGTGTAAGAAAAGCTTGCAGAGCCGTTATAATTTGAGCTTGGTGTGAATACAACATTATCACCATCTATTTCAACTGTACCGTTTACAGGATCAAAAACTATTGATAACGAAAGGCTATCTTCATCTACATCCTCGTCATTAGCTAGTAAAGACGCTTTAGTTATGACCAAAGCGGAATCTTCATCAGTAGAGCTGCTATCGTCATATGCCACTGGCGCATCATTAATTGAATTTACTGTAATTGTTACAAGTCCTGTGTCTGTCAAACTACCATCAGATATTAAATATTCATAGGTTGCTTGTCCATTAAAATTCTCAGGTGGCGTGAATTCAATTGTACTGCTATTAAATGTGAGAACACTCCCTGTAGGTGTAACATTGCTTACACTTAAAATACTGAAGTCATCTGTTGTATTATCCGGATCGGTATCATTTGATAATAGATATGCATGATTTACCAAAAGTGTGGAATCCTCGTTAACATCCAAATTATCATCAGTGGCAATAGGGCTATTGTTTATCTCGTTAACTGTTACTGAAAAACTTTCAGTAGCAATATTGTTTATTTCAAAACCATCATCTACTTGGATAGTAAAATCAAATACGCTGCCTCCCTGACTTTCATCAGGAGTAAAGTTAAATTCACCTGTTTCAGTGTTTATTGACGAATTATCAACAGAAGAATTTGTAAGTGAATACGAAGGTGCTCCACCATCTACATCTGTTACAACAGGAGTAATTTGTAAATTATAATATTCGTCAATCGTTTGGTTTGGGATACTTTCTATAACTGGCGCATCATTAATGCCTGTAATTGTTAAGGATACCAAAGCGTCGTTACTATCTACAGACCCATCATTTACTACAAATTCAAAAGAATCACTGCCATTGTATCCGGGATTTGGTGTATAGGTTGCAACATTACCGTCGATATCTACATTACCGTGCACAGGAACAGTACTAACTATAAATGTAAGAATATCGTCTTCGGGATCTGTGCCATTTAAGCCTATATCCACTGAATTATCTTCATCAGTTTCGGCTGTTGTTCCATATGCTGTAGGAGCGTCATTTACCGCTACTATATTAACCGTTACATTCTCAGTCGCAGAGAATGATGGATCTGCACCATCCTCTACTTTAATAGATAAAACGCACGAAGCAGATGGTACGGGTCCATTAGGAGTAAATGAATAGTAACCTGTGTTTGTATCTAATGATCCGTTGCATGTATCTAACTCTGTTTTGCTCCAACTGGCACTTGGTCCATCTGGGTCTGTTACTTCAGCATCATATGTATAAAGAATATCTTCGGTGGCCGTTATTGGTGCGGTACTATCTATAGACGGGGCATCGTTTATAGAATTTACGGTAATGTTTACTGTGGCACTGTTGGTTAAATATCCATCCGAAACAGTATATTCAAAGCTTGCGGATCCAAAATAATCTGTAGATGGTGTAAATACAATATTAGCCCCATCTATATAAACAGTTCCATTAATTGGTTTAGAAACACTTTGAACATTTAATAAGGAGTGATCGTCATCAACATCAGTATCGTTAGTTAATACTTCATCCTTAGTTAAGATTAATTGTGTGTCTTCATCTGTGGAAGCTGAGTCAGAATTAGCTGTTGGTGCATCATTGATAGGATCAACTGTAATAGTTACAGTTGCATTCTCACTATAATCTGTACCATCACTTATTTTATAAACAAAGGTATCGATACCATAATAGTTGGTGTTAGGTGCATAACTAAATGAGCCATTATTATTTAGTGATAAGTCACCGTTAGTTACATCAGAGACAAGAGCCGTGGATATACTTGAATTTTCAGGGTCACTATCATTACTCAGTATTCCTGGAGCTGTAACATTAAGAACAGAGTCTTCATCAGTTGAATAATCATCGCCTGTACTAATTGGTAAATCATTTACAGCAGTTACTGTTACTGTAGTTGTTTGAGTATCAGACAGATTTGGTGATCCGTAGTCACTTATGGTTACAGAAACTTCACATGTAGAAATTGGGGTTGGTCCAACTGGTGTAAATGTATAAACTCCCGAAGAAGAATCTAGCGAACCATTACAAGTATCTGATGCTGATTTTGTCCACACAGCACTGGGTCCGTCTACATCTGTTTCGTCAGCATCGTATGTGTAAAGCGTATCTTCTGTAGCTGAGTTTGGCGCGGTTGTATTAATTGAAGGTGCGTCATTAATTGAGTCTACCGTAATTGAGACTGTGGCAAAGTCACTGTCGGCACTGCCATCGTTAACTTTGTATGTAAATGAATCAGAACCATTATATTCGGAATTTGGAGTATATGTTGTTTGCCCACTACTAATAGGTCCTAAACTTCCATGGGTTGGGCTTGTTCCCAAAATGTAGCTAAATGTGTTTCCTGGAAGATCGGGATCAGTTACATTTAATGTAATGTCTTTTGATCTATCTTCATCTGTTGAAACACTAAAGTCATTTACGACAGGAACTACATTAACCTCGTTTACTGTGATAGTAATGTCTTCTGTATCACTTGTATTACCGTCTGTTACTGAAACGGTTAAATTATATGAATTAGGTCCTTGGCTTTCTGTTGGAGTGAAGGTGAAGAATCCTGATGTTGACCCAATAGAAGCTCCTGTTGGTGCATTTATAAGCGAGTATGTTAGTGAACTATCTGGATCAGCTGCGCTTGCAGTGAATGTGAGTGTATCAAGTTCATCGATAATTTTATTCCCAATCGCATCAAGTATCGGAGTATCATTTATAGCCCCAACAGTAATACTTACGGTTGCAGTGTTACTATCAAGAAACCCATCGCTTGCTTTAAATGTAAAGGAGTCTCCGCCAACGTAATCAGTATTAGGTACGTAGTTTACTTGAGTACCTGAAATTATTTCTAAAGAGCCATGTGTTGGCGCGTCTATTAAGTTAAAGCTGAGGCTATCTTCATCAATATCATTGCCAGTGAGCGTAACTAATACCTCAGTGTCTTCATCAATAGAAATTGATTGAGAATTGGCAGTAGGTGCGTCATTCACAGAATTAACAGATATACTCACTGTAGCTGTATTACTATCAGCATTCCCATCGTTAGCTTTATATGTAAATGAATCAGGCCCGTTGTAATTTTCGTTTGGTGTGTATAAAACTTGATTTCCGGATACTGTGCCAAGATTCCCATGACTTGCGCCAACTACAATTGAGTAACTTAAAGAATTTGCTGGTTCATCAGTATCTGTAGCATTCAGGGTTATTGCTTTGCTGTCATCTTCATCTAATGAATCACTTACGCCGTAAGAAACAGGTACTACATTAACCTCATTTACAGTTATTGTAATGTCTTCGTAATCAATGTTTGACCCATCTGTCACAGAAACAGTCATATAATAGTTATCGGGTCCTTGGCTTTCTGTTGGAGTGAAGGTAAATACACCACTAGTTGGGTTTATTGATGCTCCACTTGGTTCATCTGTAAGATAGTAAGTTGTAGAGGGCCCATCTGGATCAGTGGCAGAAGCTGTGAATGTTAACTGTGTTAATTCATCAACAGTCTTATTGCCAATTGGGTCAAGTACAGGTAGTACCTCATTAACATTAATAGTGTATGTCTTTGAAGTTGTACCATCTTGAGCAGTAACTATTAATTCATTGCCAGTTAATATTGGGTCGTTTAGATTCGTATCACTCCAAGTTTGATTGGGCTCATCCTTTGTTAATGCTGCTAAAAATGTTGCCTCTGAGGTATTAAATGGGACGTTAGAAATAGTATCGAGTTCAACTGTATAAACTCCTGAAGATACTGTAGCTATGGTGCTAGGAGACTCTACTGTTACGGTAACAACATAATCCTGTGTAGTACTATTAACAGCGGTTACCGTATATGTAACAGGGCTCGAGAAATCCTGTGCTACTTCGGAGGGCGGACTTACCATTTCCCCAGTATGTGTAATTGTTGGAAGTAACGAAGATATGTTGGTTCCATAGGGTACTACAAGGGAAATTGTATGTTCGTTTTCATTGATAATACCGGTAATTCCCAAGGAATTAAAGTTAAATGAAACGATATCCTTTGAGCCATTTAGTGATCTAACGGCATTATAAGCATTTATCCTTTTTCCTGTAACGGTTTTACCAACTAAGCTCGGTTTTGTATCCCCAGTATTTAAAATTGCATTCTTTACTTCATCATAAGTTAGTGAACTATCTATACTCCATAATAGTGCCGCAAGACCCGCTGTGTATGGTGCAGCAAACGAGGTCCCGTCTACAAATTCGTATTCATATGAACCAGCTGCTCTTTTAAGTAGAACAATGTCGTCTATTAAACAACCATCCCCGTATGTTCCTTTATCGGAATCGGAATCTGTTACCCATCTAAATCTTAATTTAAAATTACTTGTATAAAAATCCGATGCGATCGATGCTGTCATGTAAGCGGATGCGTAGCCGCCATCATCCAGTTCATCACCATTGAGAATATCTATCATGGGTTCATCATATTTTCCTTCCCCCCACCCAAGATCTACCTCACTAAAGTTTGTTCCGTCAGAACTTGCTTCAACAACCATATAATCATGCCAACCATCTAATGGATACTCAGTATCGCACTCTGTATAGAAACCAATAGCAACATCACTCGCTCCATCTAGATTCACTGTTGAAGTTGTTATTTTACTATTGTTATTTTCTGAATATGGATATTCTAAATCCCCATAGAGTACCTTCCAACCTGGTCCCCAAATGTCGCTATAGTCTATGGTTGCAAAAGTACCATCTTCTGTCCATCCACTGGGTATAAATGGAATAATGACTGATTCAAAATCCTCGTCAAGTACAGTAGAATCATTAAAAGATAACGAAGTTGAATATATATTTTCACCTGGTGCCCCAACGTCTACAAATGTAGAGCTATAATTTGAAAAGTTAGACAACCCGTCATTCTGATCAGTTGATGCCACTGAAATGATATTATTAAGGTTAAGGTCTGACGGGTAGGCGTGCGTGTAGTCATTGTTGGAAGCTTCGTTTCCAGCCGCAGCTATAAAAATTCCTCCATAATTTAGGAATCTATTTATTGCGTCGTATTCAGCTTGTGAATATGCAGTACCTGCAAAGCTAGCGTTTATAACTTTAGCTCCGTTTTGAATTGCAAAATCAATTGCCATAACCTCTGAAGCGACATCGAAGCCGTGTTTCAAAGCCATAATCTTAGCTCTAAGAGTGACCCCTAATATTCCCTGATTATTATTTCTTGATGCGGCAATTATTCCTGCAGAATATGTCCCGTGAATGCTGTCTGTGGGTTGGGGATCCTTGTCGTTGTCTTCAAAATCGTACCCGTGTAAACAACCTCCAAGGTTATTTCCGGAAATATCCTTACAATTAGATCCATCCCACATGTTTCCAACCAAATCAGGATGGTTATATGCAACACCACTATCAATTACTGCTACTATAACGTCAGTAGAACCTTCATCCACCAACCAAGCTTCTGGAGCATCAATATCAGAGTCCAATGTCCCTATCACATTATTAACTGTTTGACCTGTATTATCTAAACCCCACAAATTTTGTTTATAGGTGTCATTACTATTGATCGTTTGGGGATATCTTAAATAATTTGGCTCTGCATACTCAACTCTTTTGTCTTCTCTTAATTCTTTTATTTTATCTTCTACCGATTTGTTATCTTTAATTCTAAGTAATGAAATATTGCCAGATCTAGACTCTTTAACTTTTTCTAATTTCTTAGTAAGAGCAAAAACACTAGCTTTAGCTCTACCAAGTGTTCGTTCTAGGTCTATCTCGCTATCTCTATACTTTACCAATACCTCCCCCGGCATGTATTCCAAATTCTCAGAGGGAACTCTATTAAAAAGGTCTCTATTCTCTTCTTTTGATTTCTTTTCACCGTGTCGCTGATTTAACCTGAGCATTTCATCGTCACTTTGCACTGCTGTATTTTGTTCAATAGTAGGATCTCGTGTAACCTCACTATTTTCACTTGTCTCCCCAGTCAGTTCAGACATAATTGTTTCATCTGGGAGAACTTCAATTGGAATTATTTCATCAGTATCATTTGGGATTTCATTCGGGCCTTGTTCAGATACAGTTGTTTCCTGAGGAGACAATGTATCTTCGGTCAGTTCTAGTGCTGTTGGTTCGCTACCAGGACTTAGAATTTCAAGGGAATCGCTATATGTTACCTCACCCACAGGCTCCGGTTGCTCATCACTATCAGATGGCAGAACGCCCGGTTCTGAATCAAGCAGACTTTCAGTTGGGACAGCCTCAACAGCTTCACTATTGGGATCAGAACCAGTAATTGCTTCTAATTGCTCCGGAGGTGTAAATTCTTGGTCCCCAGACAACTCTAAAATAGTATTGGATGTTTGAGCAAATACCGGCGTAAAATAAAGAATTGGATAAAAGTTCTGAAAAATTAATGAAAATATTACAAATTGGTTTAACAACCTATGTGCTATTTTCTTATGTTTAATTTTCATCTTAATTTATAGTACTTTTAGGTACTACCTATATAATATATTGCTAGGGCGGGAGATACAAGAGATTTATACACCAATTAGGAAGCATATGCAAACCTATAGTTGGTATTCCAAAGTGATCTTCGTTCTGCTTGTTTTTTGTAGTATTTTGTAGTTTTTTACAACAATAGGTGCCTTTTTAAGATAAAATGTAGCCATGAACATACTTGAAACAAAATCCTATGTGGAGAGCTTTATAGCGTCTTCAAATGGAAAGAAATATACGCCAGATGAGATGATTAATATGATAAAAAAATATACAAATATTACGCTTGGCGATGAAAACCCTGTATCAGGAACTCCAAGTCTTGGATATATTAACTCCAATATTAAAGGGGTTTATTACATAATTTACTGTGATGCGTGTAATGCAAAGTGTAGAAAATCCTACCCTACTATTCTAAACATTAACGGGAATAAGGTCATGAAGTTTTTATGCGGTAGCTGTGCGGGTAAGAAATATGAGCGTAAAAAGGAGTATGAACGAAAAGCTTTAGAATATCTACTTCACCCCGAAAAGCTTGGTTCTATGAACTACCGTAATCTTTCACTTAAACAAAGCCTAGCGATATTAGAAGCAGGTTTTATTGAAGATAAGATAAGGGAACGAGCCGAAAAGAACGCATCAAAGTATTTAGGCGATAGCTGATTGCACATATAAATTAATTGTGTTTTTTCATTGTTCCTGTGCAGTATTAGCGGTATAATTGTGTTAGTATGACGGAAAAAAACGAAATGCAAAACAATGAGGAATTAAAGAGTAAATTTATACAAGAGCGTGCAATCGGCAAATCTTTTAAGGAGATATCAACAGAACTAAATTTACCAGTTGAGACCCTTGTAGTTTGGGCAAAAACTTTGAAGTATGACATCGGTAATCAAAAAGCTATTGAGATGGATGAGCTCTCAAATAAGTTTAGAATAACGAAAAGACGAAGAATAGAGCTTATTGGCAGCATCCTTACTAAAATGCAGGACGAACTCGACACACGGGATTACAAAGATGTTCCAACCGATAAACTGTTTGATTATCTTCTCAAGTACTCTGCAGAACTCAACAGGGAATATACACCGCCTGTATTTACCGAAATCGTCTCAGGTATGGGTCCTAGTATATGGGAAACCGAAATAACGTGGACTGGCTAGAATCTAAATTGTAAAAATATATCTGCCCAAATATTAAAATTAATATGAACAAAGACAGGTTATTTGAGAATCTAGTAAATAAGAATAATTTAGAAAAAGCATTTGACTATCTTTTAGTTGAAATAGAGAACTCTAGTCTTGCAATTGACCCTATATGGACCCCCGCACTGCAAGCAATAAAAAAAAACAGAAAAACATATTTCAACGCACTAAGTGAACTCCTTATAAACGGATACTTCCAAGCAGACAAAGCAAGATATTTTAAATTTCCGAAAGACAATTTGGGAATTAGGCCGGTCGCAATACTATCTATAACAGACAGGATTATCTACCAAGCTATATTTCTTAAGCCCGTATTAGGTAACGTCTTAAAGACTAAATATACACAACCGCCTTGTTATACACCAAACCTATCGTCAGAAACAGAAAAAACATATTTAGAAGACTGGCACCAGAAATGGGATGATTACATTAACGATCAAGTTAAAGCATATAGAGACGGTTATATATACAAAGTAGACCTTGATGTGAAATCATTTTTCGATAACATCAACCACGAACTAATAAAAGATTTTTTAGTGAAAGAATGTAATGTAAACGGAACAAAGGTATTAGAGATACTTATGAACCTGCTTTCGACCTGGGCACATAAACCTGGTTTTGGTGTTCCCCAAGGACCTGAAGCTTCTATATTCATCGCATCGGCTTTTCTCTCGCAACTTGATGATAAAGGTATTTCGTTAAGCTCGGAGTTAGAGTTTAGACAATTTAGATACAATGACGACATTTGTTTGATGGCAAAAACCCCCGAAGTATTACACCAACTAATAGAAGTACTTTCAAATTATCTTTTTGATATATTTCTAGAACTAAATGGTAAAACTTCATTTTGTCTACTGGACGAGGGCGAACTATTAAAGTTAGCAAAACGACGCATTTACTCACCTTATGGTATTAATGAAGATTCTTTATACACAGTACTTAACATTGAGAACTCCATACCAGATTATTTAATCAAACTTAGAAATAATCGGCAATTAGAACAGTATGAGGTATCAGCACTTAAATATTATCTTAAAGGCGCAAAGAATAGAGCTTACTGTACCCGTTTTATCGACCTGCTTGATAAATCTCACTCACTCTCACTTTACATTTGTAGGTATGTCCAAAAATTTGTAGACGATGCGTCTGTTTATAATTACTTGTGTAAAACATATAGCGAAAAACACTTATATTCATGGTCTAAATTTTGGGTGCTTAAAACGCTAATTTCATCTAAACACTTTCAAGATAAGAAAAATTTAGAAAGTTCTAAAACCCTTGTATTAAACGGCCTGAACGATAAAAGTTGGGAAATAAGGTCATTGTGCCTGTATATTGCCGAATTATTTGGATTTATAAGCGATTCAAGTGCGCTAATCAGTAAACTCCACAAATCAGCAGATAACATCTTTGAAAAAAGTATGACCACTTATTTATTGGGAAGTAAGAATGAATCAGGGATGATGTCTGACTTACTAAGAAGTAACTGCACAGATTTACAAATAATTGCTTTTAGTGCCCTAAATAAACCAGACTTATCAAACTTACCCAATGACCTATCACCATTTAGCCAATATTTATTAAAAATTAACAACACTAGTACTGTATCCAGTAGTACATCAGTTATTCAACACTCTCTGCTTGATTTAGTAAGTGAGTGTGGGGCTGTGCATATAAGTTTAGATACAACTAAACTAAGCAAAGAGCTTGGGTTAACTTGGAATCAAAATAATAGCGGGAAGCTTAAAAGGTCTAAAAAAATTGTACATTGGGTAGAACTAAACTATTCTGGAGAACTAGTGATGGACAGTGCTTATATTCTATCGAAGCCGAATATTGATAGTGAAAATGAATGTTTCATTTCCTATGTTATCAATCGTTCTGGCAAGAATATAACTAAAAAAGATATTGAGAATGACCAAAATATTAAGATAACAAGGTCTTTTAACAACATATTAAATGATTTGGGTTTTAAGGGTGAGATAAAAAAGCTGTTCTTCCCGATAACAAGTGCGGGAGAAGTGAGGTTTTTCAGAAAGTTGAAGCAGATAGATGTCACATCGTCCTCCATAGACGAAAAGAAACTGGAGAAACAACTCAAAAAACTCAGACCCTTTTAAAAGACTACGAAGTACTACGAAACCCTATGAAACAGGGCATTTATACCCCATACCGTTGATATTCTGTCATTGTGAACGACAGAATTAATAATAAACAAATTAATACATATAGAAGCACCGATTTAGCAATCACAAGCTTTTTATCGCTTTCCTTTAATCTCATAGCATTGGAAAAAGTTGAGGGTAATCGTTATGAATTTGTGTTTGAACGTACACCAGAACTAGAGAAAGCAATAGAATCCTTTTTCAACAATACCGCAAAAGTTAGTCCCACAGATTATTTCAATTCAATAAAAAGTATCAAATCGAGGATTTATTCCAGGAGTTAAAGATGTTGCCTGTTCAAGCAGTTATTGAGTGGAAAGAAATATACAAGAAGACAACAGGAGTTGACCTAAGCATTGAGGACGCCACGGAAAGGGCAAATAGGATGTTTAGATTTTTATCGAATATTACGAAGCCGAAAAGAAGTAGAAAATTAAAAATTTTTGAAGGGGGTGATAAAGATGGCAAGAAAACTAACAGTAAAAAAGTCTGAATCTATCAAGCCAATTCCAGGTGATGTTTATCCTGCTAAATTGGTCCGAATTGATGACGGAGAAGGAGGTTTTGGCGAGTATTACAAATTTGTTTTCGAGATATCAGAAGAATCTGCGTATCAAGGGGAACAAAGAACATTGCTTGCAAGCCGTAAGCTATCCAGAAGTCCGAAAGGCGAAAGTAAGCTTCTAAACATTTTAGAGGTATTAGCAGGCAACAAACTGGAGTTGGAAGAAGAAGTTGATGTTGACGATTATGTTGGAAAGAAATGCCGAATCTTGGTTGAGGAACCAAAAGAAAGAGACGGCATGATTATCCAAAATGTCACGCAAGTTCTACCTACAAAGTAGTATTTAATTTTGGTCGGGGGCATTTGCTTGTACCAAGTGTCCCCTACCTACAAAGAGATTTAACAAATGAATTATACCAATAATGAATATATAAAAGAACCTGCGGAGTTCCTAACCGATTGGGGTATCAATTATTCTGATACCAAAAAGGAACTTCGAACCCTGTGTTTATTTAGTGACTGCGATTCGGATAAATCTGACTACAAACTAGGTCATCTATATATTTCGTCAACCACAGGGCAATATAATTGTAAAAAATGTAATGCTACGGGAAATCTCGTGACATTAGCAAAACATTTAGGCATTGATGTTGCTACCCTATATCAGAAGCAAGGCAGGATTAAAGCACGGACTAAAAAGGCGGAGGTAAAAAACGGGCAACCTGAAAAGGTTTACGATGACGATTTAACTAATGAAGCAGTCGAATGTCATGAGGAGCTTACTACTGCTCATCGCCAATACTTTGTAGACAGGGGGTTATCCAATGAAACAATTGATAAATACCTGCTAGGAGAAGCCGAGGTGGGTGGTTTGCAATGGTTAACAATACCCATATTTGATGAAAATAATCGAGTAATATTTTTTAAGCTAAGAAGACTGCCAGAACAGGAAGAAACTAATCCTACAAAATATAGATATACGAAAGACGCCGAAGCTAGTGTTTACGGTGTAGAAATTCTAAAAGATGTGTTAAATGAGCCAGTCATTATTACCGAAGGTGAACTTGATTGTCTTGTATTAAGGGATTTAGGTTTTAAGGCTGTATCTTCTACTGGTGGTGCAGGTACTTTCAAAAATAAATGGGTAGATTACTTTGATAAGGTCTCTGCTGTATTTTTTGCATTTGATAATGATGAAGTTGGAATTCGTGAAGCCGTTAATCACGCCAAACTGTTTAGAAACAAAGACGTCTATATAGTAGATATACCTAAAATTGAAGGCATAAAAGACATTTCTAACTACAGAACAAGTCAAAAGACTAAGGAAGATTTTGAAAAATTACTAAAAGAAGCTAGAAAGTATGACCCCTATAAGTTAGAGTTTTCAGGTATTCAGTTTGCAGATGCTTTAACAGAATTTATTCCCGCACAGTATTTCACTTCGAATAATGCATATTTGACCCTACAACTGAATGTTAAAAATGAGGATACCGTGGATAAAGAGACCTATGTAATCAACTCTGAAAGGCAAATAGTCCCTTTAGGTTTATTTCTTAAGACGAATAACTATCTTTCTACAAGAGAACCAAAATTTCCTCAAAGATGGTCAACTGAATCATTGGATAGATATTTGAAGAAAAACGATATATCATTAGACTACTTTTCTTTACTTGATAAAACCGTCGGGACGCTAAAATATTATCTGGACCTTAATCACGAGGATTGGTATCTGGTTGTAGCTCTCTGGGTTTGGGGAACATACTTTTATAGGCTTTTCGGTTCATATCCCTATTTCAACATCAATGGACTTATGAACTCAGGCAAGACAAAACTGCTTGAGTTATGCAGTGAGCTGGCTTTCAATGGTAAATTCTTAATGGGTAGCACTCCTGCTTTTGTTATAAGGGAAATACACGAAAATAGTTCTACGATATTTTTAGATGAGGTGGAAAGCCTAAAAAAGGCTTCTACACCTGAAGCACAAACATTGTCCTTAATGCTTAATTCTGGTTACAAGGCAGGTCCACGAGTTGGAAAAATGCAACCTACAGGTACAAAGGGTTGGGATTCAAAAGAATACGACCCCTACTCCCCTAAAATGATTGCAGGCATAAGCGATGTGTCCGAAACATTACAATCCCGTTCCTTAAACTTAACTATGCTTGCAAGCAACAATAAGGAAATTAAAAACCGAGAGCTTGAAACAACTTCACGTTCTTTCAAGGAGTTAAGAGACGGTTACTACTTATCCGTGATGGACCTGCATAAAGAAATGTTCAAAACATATAAGACATTAACAGAAACCAATATTCAGGGACGAAATTGGGAAGTGTGGCGACCCATTTTTACATTGGCAAAAGTTATTGATGATAGAACCCAGCGAGATGGTTTAACCTACAACTTGGTTAGAGATTTTGCTTTAGACCGAATACATATCGCATCTAGTGTATCTGCCGATGACCAAACTGTAATTCAGCTACTTTTAGCCTTAAAAGACATGATGGAAAGTGAGACAAAACGAGAGGCATTTTATCCGACAATAAATCTTAAGACTTTTTTGAAAACAGAGCATGCCGATGACTTTGGATGGCTAGAAAGCACTAACTATATAGGCGTATTGCTTAGAAGGTCTGGTGTAGTTCTACAAGGGTCTGAAATAAGACGATTAGGCGGTAAACCAATGAGAGGTTATCTTTTGAACCTAGATGTAATAAATGAGCGACTAAAAGCCTTGGGATTTGAATATGGCGAAATCAAGTAACATTTGTAACACCTACGCTTATACATTGTCACAGCGACAATATTTCCCGTTACAAAAATGTTACACATCAAGATGTAGTATTTGTAACATTTCTGTTACAGGCTTATTTGTTGTCGCTAAAGGATATTATGTTTAATGTAACAAAAATACAAAAATATGAGGACTTAACAAAACTTAACATTTCAGAGCTTATGGTATATGAGATTGAACTTCAGTCTTACCTTCAAACACACGAGCCCGATATGTCAAAACAAGGAACAGTGGATGTAAATGACAGACCTTTTGACAGACAACTTTATGAAGAAAAGAAGCAACAATGGTATTCAATTTGGGTCGAGTATTTTACGCGACCTGTTGAGGAAGGACTAGATATTAAGTTATAATTTTAGTGTTGAATAGATTTAGTTACGAATGTGTAAATAGCCGTATTGGTATAAATGCATTCGTGCATCTATTCAACAACCAGTACGGCTTTTTATATTAATATGGATTTTTTAGTAAACAAAGATATACAAAATAAAAACGGCATTGAATACTGTAGAAAATCTACGGAGTCAGAAGACCGCCAAGCCTTTTCTCTTAAAGACCAACATGATGTCAATTTTAAAGTAGCGGAAAGATATGGTGTAAAAGTTAAAAAATCGCTTCAGGAATCAATGTCTGCCAAGAAAAGAGGAAGACCGTTTTTCAATGAAATGGTTGCAAGTGTTGAAAGTGGTAAATATGAAGTCATTGTATGTTGGGCATTAAACCGTTTAGCCCGTAATTCAGTTGATGGTGCGATGCTAATTGAGTTGATGGATAATAAAAAGCTTCATGCAATTCTAACTCCTGGAAAAGTCTACTATAACAGTGGCGACGACAAGCTGTTACTTCAAATAGAATTTGGATTAGCTAAGAAATATTCCGATGATTTAGGACCTACTGTGTTAAGAGGTATGTATTCAAAGCTTAAGCGTGGTTGGTATCCTGGTCCTGCAAAGCCTGGTTATATCAATAGAAAAGAAAAAGGCGAAATAATACAGGTAATAGATGAAGAACGATTTCCACTATTAAGAAAGGGTATTGAAATGTACCTAGAAGGAGCAAGAGTCGAACATGTACTTGAGCTACTAAATGATAAGTGGGGTTATAAAACCATACAAACTGAAAAAACAGGAAATAAACCTTTATCAATATCAAGCTTTTATCGAATACTAAACGACAGTTTTTACTTTGGAAAAATAGTGTGGAACGGTGAGGAAGGTGAGCTTAATCCCGAAGTACCAAAACTTGTGTCCGAGAAAGAGTTCTGGGATATACAACGAAGACTTGGTGCAAAAGGTATTTCAAGACCTTCAAAACACATGGAAGTCCCCTACCGAAGCATCATTAAATGTTCAGAGTGTGGAAGCGCCATAATCACTTACCCCAAAATTAAGAAACTAGCTTCAGGAGAAACAGTAGTTTATTTATATGCTAAATGTTCAAGCAAAAAACATTGTACACAGAAGCACATCTCCGTTTCAAAAATTGAAAAGCAACTTAATGAGATTGTGAAAACCGTAGAAGTGTCTCAAGACTTCCATGATTGGTTTTTGAAATGGCTAAAACACGACCATCAAGTTGAAACTACTGAAACCGAAGTTCTACTACAAAGAATAGACGCACAGATTGAAATCCAACATAAACGAAGAAATAATTTATTTGAGATGAGACTTAATGGCGAAGCGGTTGAAGTTGAGTATAGGACCAAGAAAGAAGAAATCGAAGTTGAAATCAAAAGATTGGAAAAAGAAAGAGCGGGGGTTAAGTACGCGTCTGACGATTGGATTAAAAGAGCTGAAAAACGCATTAACTACGCTTTATACGCAAGAGACACTTTAGAAAATGGTGATTACTTACAAAAATCAAGTGTACTTTCGGATTTGGGTTCGAACTTTTTGCTAAAAGAGGGTTTACTCTTTGCTGACATAGACCCGATGCTTGCCGTCTTCAAAAAACACTATGAAATTGTTAATAAGGATTTAATAGGGTTCGAACTGGAAGATAAGTTGTTAAATCAAGCTAACTCTGAAATTTTGAAATCATGGCTGGGGGATAGGGATTCGAACCCCAATAGGCGGGACCAAAACCCGCAGTCCTACCGTTAGACGATCCCCCAATACTCAAACAAACACAAGAAATTATAGCACCTAACGCTGCCCAAACCAGCACCTAACGCTCCAATTCTACCCTCTCAGCTTAGGTTGTTGACTCCAACAACCCCCTCAACCTTCCCATCTCAGCCCCCATCGCTTCCTCCCCTACCAACACAGTGCCTTTATCTTTTGCAAAATTCTTAAAGAGATTAAAGCTGTTCTCGGGTATTTTAGGGTTCAGTGCGATATCTGCGTATCTCAGATTTTCCTTAGCCATTTGGCTTAGTAATATTTGATAAGAGAGTCTGACAATCTCTCGGGTGTTTAGTTTCATTCCGCCTTCCATAGCTGCGGTCAAAGGAAAAATATTTCCGTACAGGTTAACCCCGATCACAACATCCGCTCCCATTCTTCTAACTTCTTCCGTAGGTACGGGTGTTGAGTTTCCTCCGTCCACCAGCTTTTTTCCTTCTATATCCACCGGTGTCAGAACCAAAGGTACTGATATGCTGGCTCTTATTGCTGTAGCCAAATTGCCATTTTCAAGATATACGGTTTCTCCGGTTAAAATATCGGTTGTTGCGGCTTTAAAAGGTATTTTCAAGTCTTCTATCTTTGCTCCTTTTAAATAACCTTCCATAAAAGTCACGAATTTATTTCCTTTTAAAAGCCCTAACTCCGTTTTAGGGTCCGACACGGCGTTAAATATATCCCGGTATCCGATGTTTTCGAGAATCTTCTCAATTTCTCCGATATTTCCATAATAAGCATACAAACCCCCGACCAATGCTCCAACACTTGAACCTGAAATGTAATCAATGGAAATTCCGTTCTTTTCGAGAGATTTTAAAACCCCGATATGCGCGAGGCCTCTCCAGCCTCCGCTCCCCAAAGCCAAACCGACCTTTTTAACAGCTCCGCTCATTTTAATTCAACAAAAGTTTCGTCAATTAAATTTCCGAACCCGTCTTCCAATATAAGCTTATATTCTCCCGGGTTTAAATTGCTGATCGCCCCGAATATTTCGTAATAAACATAAGTTTCCTCTTCCGTGAATTCGTCGTCTCTTAAAACTACTGTAATGTTAGGGTCAACAATTAAAAATGGAAAGGACGGTTGAAATTTTAGTTTGCGCCTCATCTGCGCCGTTTCAAAGTTACCTTTTAAATCATAAAACTTTGTTTCGAATAGAATGGAACTTTCCTGGGCCGCTATTTTAAGGGGAATTTGTTCGGCTTCATCTATAACCGTGGTTTTTATTTCATAATTGAACTTTGGGGATGACACTCTGACCAAAACTATAAAACCTGCCCCAAGGGCGAAAATGAGCGACAGTATAAGGACAATTTTTCTCTTTGCGGTGAATGTCATACCCCTATGTTACCATATACCCGTATGGCAGTAACGGCAAAACACACCGCTTCGGTGGCAGATAAAAAGGCAGTCTCTCCTTTAGTTACGTGGTTAAAGCTCAAAATTTCCGGCGTAGAAGAATTTGACTTCAGACCCGGGCAATTTATTAACCTTGAGGTTGGGGACGGAATTTACCGTTCTTACTCTATTTGTAACGAAGCTGTAGGCGGGCCGTTTGTGGAACTTGCCGCCATTACCGGACGTCCCGGTTTAGGAGCTAACTTTATCAACGAACTGAAAATAGGCTCGTCTGCGGGCTTTATAGGCCCTTCCGGGCGGTATTCTTACAGGAAGCCGGCTCGGAAAAACGTAGTATTCGTGGCTACCTCCACCGGCATAGCGCCTTTTATTCCTATGCTGGCGCAGGCTTTGGAAGACACCTCCGTCGAGTCAGTTACCCTGGTTTTCGGTGTGCGCGACCAGGAAGACGTTTTTTTCGAAGAAAAATTCAAGAAGTTCTTGGAGACGTCACCTAAATTTAGCTACTTTATATGTTTGTCTGGAGTTACCGGCGGACTCAAACCGCCCCTTTTTGCAAACAGAGTTACCTTTTGTTTACCCGATTTTGTTAAGGAACACACCGACTTTTATTTATGCGGAAATACCGCAATGATCCGCGACTGTTCTGATATTATTAATAAAGCGGGTTTGGAAGATTTTGCAATTTATACCGAAGCTTTTAACCCGAATTTGTAAATATGAGTGAAGCATACGAGAACGAACCTACATATTCAGCTGATAAAGAGCTGGTGGATTCGATTAAGATGGAATGTTCCAGCATATCCCCCGCCGAACAACAAGCCATATCTCAATTCGCAAAGTATTCTAAAAATCTAATACTCGAAGAATTTGGGAATCATATATCCCAAGAGAAAAAAGACAACCTCGAAAAGGTTACCGACCATTTCGTGATAATGGACATCGACCACTTCGAAAAATTTAAAGAAGCGTGGCTGCCTGAAATAAATTTTGGTAAACAGTCGTTAGAGAACGGCGGATATTATTTTCGCATGGGAGATGTAATCGCAGTCAGGGATAATATGGATATTATAAAGCAAGTTTCCGAGGCCGCCTACAAACAAAATTACTTTCCACCCGGAATGACGAGAGATGTTTATGAAAAAAGATTGATGTTAACCATGACAGCTGACATTATTATTCACGAATTGATTCACTACAGCCAGAATATGCCCGATGAGAAAGGGAAAGAAAATGTGCTTAAGATGATGTGCTTTATTGAGTGCGGTGCCTCATACGCAACTGAGAAAATACTAAGAGATACCCTCCCAAAAGTCAGATTACAGGAACCTGAATTTAATCAAGTGAGAGTTAAAAAATTTGAAAAGTTGCTTGAAGTGTATGGAGACGGGGTTCTTGATGTGTGTTTTGGAAATTACGAAAAGGGGACCTCCGAAGAAAAGGAAGTTGAAAAACTGAGAGATGAAATATATAAAGAATTTGACCTATATGAAATGGCTAGGTTGGGATTGATATAATCTACTTACCCAGCCTCAAACTGTTTGCCACAACACTAATTGAACTTAGAGCCATCGCAGCGGCAGCTATCGCCGGAGAAAGCATAATTCCGAAAAATGGAAATAAAATACCGGCAGCTACCGGTATTCCTACAGTGTTATAGCCAAAAGCCCAGAATAAATTCTGTTTAATAATGCGCAACGTTCTTTTTGAAATCTTAATCAGCTTATAAACCCTAGATATATCCCCACCCAAAAGTATTACATCGCCCGATTGCATTGCTATGTCGGTTCCCGTACCCATCGCGATGCCTACATCAGCCGTAGCGAGAGCCGGAGAGTCGTTTATACCGTCGCCGACCATTGAAACCAATTCATCAGGGTGAGTTTTCTTAAGATCCGAAATTACATCTGCTTTTTGAGACGGGAGCACTTCTGCCATAACATTTTTTATTCCCGCAATTTGTGCCGCATAATTAGCATTTGATTTTGTATCTCCGGTTAAAAGATATGTGGTAACCCCGATATTGTGTAATTTTTCAATTATTGAGGGCGTATCTTCTTTCATTTCATCACGCAAGTAAAATATACCCGCAACGTCGTTATTTATTGTTACGGCTACAGGAGTTGAGACGCCGTCGCCTTTAAATTCTTTTTCGCTTACACGGCCGACAAAAATTTGGTTATCCCCTACCCTACCCTCTATTCCTTTTCCCGGAATGTTTTTAAATTCGCTAACATCTTCCGACTTAACAACGCCGCGACCGTTTAGAAAATCAACAATTGCCCTTGCCAATGGATGTTCAGACCTTGACTCAATTGCGAGAACATTTTGATAAACAATATCCTGGTTAATTTTTTTTGAGATGTGCTTGTAAGCGTGAACTTCAGGGTATCCCATTGTGATGGTTCCGGTTTTGTCGAAGACCACATGCTTTATTTTTCCGGCCCGTTCTAAGGTTTTGGCGTCCTTAATTAAAATTCCACCTCTCGCTGCTGTGCCGGAAGCTGTGACGATTGCGGTGGGAGTTGCAAGACCTAAAGCGCACGGACAGGCAATAATCAAAACGCTTGTGAAGGCGTATAGGGCTGTTCCAAAGTCGCCGGGTTTAAAAAACAACCACGCACCTAAAGTTATGAATGCTACAACTATTACTACCGGAACGAAAACCGAGGAAACTTTATCAGCGAGCCTTTGTATATCCGCGCGCGAACCCTGCGCATCTTCTACCAGTCGGATTATTTGCGCTAAAACCGTGTCGCTTCCGACGTGTACGGCGTCGTAAATAAAATAACCGTCGTTGTTTATGGTTCCCCCGATAACTTTATCGCCCTCTTTTTTCTCAACCGGCATGGCTTCTCCTGAAATCATTGATTCATCGACAGTACTCTTTCCTTCAGAAATAATTCCGTCCACGGGAATTTTTGTTCCGGGCTTGACTACAACTTTGTCACCTACTTTTACATCGGCGGCGTCAATTTCTTCCTCTTTACCGTAGCGGATAATTATTGCCTTCTTGACCTGCATACCTATTAGCGACTTTACCGCCGAGCCTGTGTGTTTTTTACTGTTAGATTCTAAAAACCTTCCGAGAAGTATAAAGAAAATAATAAAAACTGCTGCCTCAAAGTATTGTTCACGGGCGGAAAGAAAATGAGGAAAAAATATTACGACCGTAGAATACGCCCATGCCGTAAATGTTCCCATTGCTATTAACGTGTCCATGTTGGCAGTACGTACAATAAGTGATTTCCATGCTGCAAAGAAGATAGAGCGGCCTCCCCAAAATACTATTAGTGTCGCCAGAACGAATTGTCCGTAAGTTATAAACGGCATTGCGTCTCCGAGCATCATTTCAAAATCCGGGAGTAACCCAACTTTCGCTAAAAACATCCAGATCATTAAAATGAAAAATGGAACTGACCCTAATCCGGTAAGTATTACTGTTTGTTTTAACTTTCTATTCTCTTCGTGGTGCATGTGGTCTGCGTCGTGATGATGCCCCTCGTCGTGTTCTTCCATACCGTCGACAATTTTGTAATTTCCTGCGGATGACACCGCGTGCGAAATATCTTTTAGTGAAGCTACCGTGTCGTCAAAACTTACGGTCATTTTTTCCGTTGCAAAATTTACAAACACATCTTTAACGCCAGCTGTATTTTTTACGGAATTTTCTATTAATGCTTTGCAGCTTGCGCAATGCATCCCGATTATCGGATAAGATTCTTTATTTATTGGCATAGTTTCACTTAATTACAATGGTTACCGGAGGGACCATTCCCATCGAGCAGGTCAATTTATAAGTCCCTGGTTTGTCGGTGTTTATATCAAACTCGTTGTAACCTTCTTTAATGTGAATTGAGCCGTCAAAAAGTCCACGGGCGACTATTGAGGCAGCACAACCGTATGCTCCCTGGTTGTAAAATTTAATTCTTGCAGGCTTTCCTGCTTCCAACTCAGAGTATTTTGGGAAATACTCAAATCCCTTGGCGTACATCTCAAGTATTTGGACATCCCCAGCCTGTGTAACTATTCGCGTGCTCTCATCCTTTGTAGTGTCAGCTAATAAAGAAGTTAAGCTCGGCGCCCCCAGCACATTTAATTGCGAATTAATCGTGTACATAGAAAAGAAAAATACGAGTATTCCGGCTGTGTAGCTGAATAGTTGGGAAAATTTATGGTTTGAAAACAATTTAACACTGCTAAAACTCACGAGTGCCAACATGGGAAGAGTTCCGAGAGCAAAAGATAACAACATTAGCGAACTCGTTACAAAACTTCCGCTGGCTAAAGCGTTTGTCTGTGCAACTATTGTAAAGCCGCAGGGTAAGAAGAATGTAGCCGCGCCTATAACTAACGGCATGTATCTACCTTTAAAGTTTTTCTGATCCGCGGTGTATTCAGTAAAAAATTTGGGTGGTTTAATACGGTATTTTTGGAGCCATTTTATATCCAGCATTTGAAGACCCATTAACGCAACGAGGGCAGAAATGGCGATAGTGAAAATTGATGTGGCTGTTACGTTATAAGTAAACATCGTTCCGACTAGACCCAGTATTCCACCCATAATTGCGAAAGAAATTAGACGCCCGGCGTTAAACAATGTGAATGGCACGTGTTTTTCACCGCCCGAGTAAATACCGCCCCAGGTTTTAGAGAGGGATAGAAGTATTCCGCCAACCAGCGCTGCGCAGGAAGATGCTCCTGCAGCCAAGCCGAACACAAAATAGGAAAGATAACCTGACGTTCCGGTAACAGAATATTTTGCCAGAAACCCGCTTTTTTCGTTGATGTAAAAAAGAGCTGCAGTTAGTGCCACTATTAATATGGCTCTTGTCATTGTGTCGCTTTTATTTACCTGAGGTGTTGTGTGGAAAGAGTAGCCGAGATCGCTGAATTCCTTATCAAGTTGTGATGTATTAATTGCGCCGGTGTCAGATACCCGTAAGTTTAGTTGATTATCGGAAAGAGACGCCTTAGCGTATTTTACCCAGCCTTTTTCTTTAAATCTTTGTTCTAAAATTGATTCGCAGGCCGCACAGTGCATGCCTTCTACGTATAATGTTTGCTCGGCAGTTTTACTCATTCGTATAGATAGTTTCTCACAAATTTATGCATAGTTACATTTTGTATTTGTAAATTCCAAGTAACTCTTCCACGACTTTTTTAGTGTCGCCTTTTTTAGCCTGTTCAATTACGCAGTGGTTAAGGTGCCCTTCCATTAGCTGAAGATCTAGACCTTTAAGTGCTTTTTGGACGGCAAGAGATTGGTTGAGGACGTCGACACAGTACGCGTCATTGTTAATCATCTCTTCTATGGCGTTCAGGTGTCCCTTAATAATTTTGATTCTGTGAATATTCTGTTTTTTTCTGTCATCGTGCCCGTTCATATAGTCCCCCATAGGGGGATACTATAAAAAGTAGCACATATAGAAGGGGTATGCAAGAAAAATCCCCGGGATGTTTTGCAACAGCTCGGGGATTACGAAACTTAGTAAATTATAACTACGCGGTCCTCGTGAGTCTTAGGATCTTTGAGGTCGTCAACAGCGATAAGATGTCTTTCTACATTACCGTTGTGCATTATGACATCCAATAGCACGCTGTGGGAGATTTCAGAAAATTTTGCTCCCCTAACCTCCTGGTTTTGAATCACGTATATATACCGCTCAAGCACGTTGTACTTGGCCGCAGCAAACTGCACTGCAAGTTTCCGCGCCCGTACCAGACCTGTAATCACACGTTCTTCATCCTGCACCTTTTCCTCCTCTCGGGTTTATGTACGCGGTCGATAAAATCATTATGTGAACGATGAGCGGTCTTTATTCCAGTGTGCAAAAGAAAAAAGACCCAGATATAGAAAAAGTCCTCCTGCAAGCCACCAACCTACACCTGTGTGGGTGTTCCAGTAATTGATTGCCTTAAGGTCCAAGGTTTTCAATTCCTCTTGCAGCAGCTTTACCGTGGAGGAATACTCGGGACTATTGCCCGGTATCATACTTAACCGCTCAGCCTTTTCTTTTAGAAGTTGCAGTTGAGCAATCTTCCACGTCATGTCGTTCTCCCGGGTCTTAAATATTCCTGCAAACCCGTCGTCCATACCCCATCTGACAAGCGACTGTTCGGCTGTAGATAAGCTATGGTAGATTTCTGCTGAATCCTGCGAGGTTTCCGCCAATTGCTTCCACCTAGTTATTTCCCGGTCGATACTTTCAAAGTTGTAAAGTATGCCCAAAATAACGACAAAGACCACAATTGCAGACAGTGCAAGAAAAAACTCAGCCGTTTTATTCATCTCTCACTCCTTTATTTAGGATTATTCTGGGGGAATTTTAACACTAGAAGGCGGTTTAAGCAACCTATAGCACGCGAATGTGGGGGGGGGTTGTTTACTACTCAGCATCCTCATAACTATGGTGGGCCTGCCTGGGCTCGAACCAGGGACCTTTCGGATGTCTGCTTCGCAGCATCCTCATAAATATGGTGGGCCTGCCTGGGCTCGAACCAGGGACCTTTCGGATGTCTGCTTCGCAGCATCCTCATAATCATGGTGGGCCTGCCTGGGCTCGAACCAGGGACCTTTCGGATGTAAACCGAACGCTCTGACCAACTGAGCTACAAGCCCTAAACGTCTATCAGGTCGAAACGTAACGCAGAACCGTCCGTCCATTATTCTATCAAATCTCTTTGAAATTGCGACATTATTTGGTTAAATTAAAGTGTGCCCGATCCTGTCCAAAGACCCCGCAGTAATAACAGAGATACAGACTTTCTATTGATATTTCTACCTGTACTGGCAGCTGCCACTTTGTTTGTCTTAGTACTTAGCGATAAGTTCAATATCAAGTTATTCGGGCGGAATTTCATAAAAGAGGTCGTTTATCAGCGTAACAACACTCCGCAAGTCAGCAGCAAACCCGTCATTCAGGACGAAGTCACTTTTACCAAGGTAGAAACCCAATTTGTCGAACTCACTAAAAAACTTACTATAGAACCCGGCGTTTATGGTCTTTATATAAAAGATGTAGGGTCGGGACGGGAATTTAAGTATAACGATGCCACCGAGTTTTACGCGGCCTCTTTGTACAAAGTCCCACTCGCTGCTGCTGTTTTAAAAGAAGTTGAAGCAGGAAAATTAAAGCTCGACGACACCGCTACTTACCTTCCTTACGACTACTCTTCGGGAACAGGAGTGATAAGCACATACTCGCACGGAATACAGCTTAAAATTAGCGATATATTGTCGGAACTATTAAAAAACAGCGATAACACAGCCCAAAACATATTACTAAGGACTCTCAGCTACAAAAATGTTCAGGAGACCTTTAACGCTGTGGTTCCGGACAAAAACACCAGCACTTATTATAGATACAACCTAAGTACCCCCGCCGAAATCAGCTTTGTTTTTGAAAAACTCTATTTTGGTGACTACCTGAACGCCGAAGACAAGAAGTATTTGTCGGATTTAATGGTAAACACCTCTTTCGAGGACAGAATAAGTGCTTACCTCAAAGACGGGTTGGTATTTTCTCATAAAATAGGAAGCTGGCCGGATTCCTGGCACGACTGTGGAGTTGTTTCCTCTGAAGCAAACGACTCCAAGCTGATAGTGTGTCTTATGAGTCAAAAGGCTCCCTACGAAAACTTTCTGAATGCTGCAAAAATGACCGGAGAGTTTGTTAGCATTTTAATGAACTAAACATGTCCTTATCCTTTAAAAAGAAAAATGAGAATTTTAAGTGCAGAAATTGTGGAACTTTTGTTATCGGAACGGGTTATACTAACCACTGCCCAAAATGTTTATATAGTGAACACGTAGATATTATGCCTGGAGACAGGGCAAATCCCTGCAAAGGACTGATGCAACCGGTCGGTATAGTAAAGAAACACGGGGAGTTCTTTGTGGTACACAAGTGCGAGCAGTGCGGTGAAGTAAAGCACAACAGAACATCAGAAGATGATGACCGGGATAAAATAATTGAAATATCTGTCCTACCCGTTTAACTTCTTTTTTCTCTCTTCCAAAGCTTTATGTTAAACACACGGGTAAACGTTCCTTCTCTATCGTCCCCGTAACTCAAAAAATCCACCAGAGATCTCATCGCAGTCTTGGGTTTATACAAAACAGTCATCGACAGTGCCACGACCATCACAACAATTCTGTAAAACAATCCGGGCTCGCCGAAAGTTCTAATAAGATAAGTTATAGACAAAACGTAGACCAGGTATTGAAATATCGTCAAATAGTCGGCGTAGTTCGTGTCCAGCATACTTTGAGCGTAACCTTCCTTATGTTCACGTACCTTTTTACCTGCAGCAATGCTTAAATACGCCAGCACGTCGGTAATAATTATGGCAGGAAAATTTAGGGGGGACGCCGAAGCAAGTACCAGTCCCGTTATCAGTTTCATGGAATGAAGCACAGTAGTCATAACAATGTCCGAAACAGGAATTTTTCTTAGGAAGAAAAGGTAAAGCAAGTTTATAACCAAGAACGCCGCCAAAGCTAAAAATAAGACGTTAGATAAAAGGAGGGCGAAGACGAAAGAAAAGAATAGAAGTATCTTAAAAATTCTTCGTGCGGTTGCTACAGAAACTTCTCCCGAGGCTATAGCTCTTCCGTGTCTTTTTACAGGGTGTTTTTTGTCAGATTCCAGGTCACGGATGTCATCCATAATATAAATTGCCCCGTAAAAAATAGGACTGAACAAAAAAGCCGCTAAGAAAATAAATCCGACCTCTTTTAAAGTCAGACTAAAATCGTTCGCAAGAAAATATCCGTACACTAGCGGGAACGAACTCAAAATATTTGGAAAAAAGCGTATTAACTTGGTAAAAACAAATACTTTTTTCAGAAAAACCGGAGTATTTATCTTTTCACGTTTAAAAAGCAGGAACCAGTTAGGATTTATTCTGCCTAACAGTAGCCAGTCTTCAAAAATATCGTAGGAATAGTGTGTGATCATACCAAGTGTAAAAATGGCCGCTCCGTAATTTTCCTGAACAAAAGCGAAGTATGAGAAGAATACTACGGCAATTAAAAGTGTTACGAGGTTATGAGAGTAAATGCCGGTGTTAAACTTGTGATTTTCAATGACAAATTTTTGAAATCCGAGCAGTTGTTTATTCCTGAGAAAGTGCCTGAGATTTTTAGCGTAGTCGGTTTTGCGTCCGTACGTAAAAATGTAAAACAAGTGGTCGGCGTCGGGTAAAACGGCTCCTACTGCGCCTAGTAATAATGAAGGTAAAAGTCCGTAACCGGGCTGAAAGTACCAAAATAGATAGCCCGAAACTGCTCCGACAAGAGCATGTAAGGGCATATGAAAGCTATTACTTAATTTAGAAAACGACTCTTTACTGATAAACATAACGTCATCTATTATACCGTGGGCAGAGGATTACGTGTTTTTAGAATATAGGATGAAAACTTTGATTCATTTCCTCATCGTAATATTCGGAACCTCCGGAATCTTTTGCGAAGCTATACGCCTGCCCTAGCTTATACGTGTAAACCATTTTTGCGTCGGGAACGTATTTGAGAACGTAAATATAATTTATCCCGCAAAGTGTTTCAGGCATTTCCAAACCATCTCCTTCTACTCTTACGTCGTACACTTTGTTGTTCGCAGGAGTACTTGTCATAGTTCCAACTGAGCACCCCGCCCCAAACTGTGTCTGAACAAATGTTTCAAGGTCCTCTTTTGTCGGGACGGTTTTTGCCTGTATGTGCCAAGATATTTGTTCGACTTTAAGTCCGCTCAATGTATTGGATTTTTTCTCACATCCTCCGAAGTAAGTAACGTTGTTTATAGTCTTCGGGTCGGATAATTCATAGATAAACTCGGGGGCGATAAATATGCCGTCGGTGTCCTCAAATATTTTTATGGGTACAGCTGCCGGTTTTGGTCTGTATGAAGTCTCACTTCCTTCGGTGATTTTTTCGCAGGAACCCTGATGTACGAACACATTTTTTGGATAGTTTATTGAGAACTTAAGGTCGGCGTTTGAATAAGACTTCCACCCTTCAGGCACGAGATTATTTTCGATTTGTGTTTCCTCCGGGTCGATTATTTGTGGTCTGGTTACTTTGTCGGCCACTGTATTGGTGCTTACTGCGGTTCCCCCGCCCTCTTTGGTCAAAATTGCGAAGAGTCCCCCGCCTATAATAACGAGCAAAAAAGCACCGAATATTATCATTAGTGAGTTGTTTCTCATTAGTCTATTTTATTCTTTTTTTAATAATGGATAAAGGAGCTTTTGGTGGGGAGGGTGGGGATCGAACCCACATAGCCGGTTTTTCAGACCGGTGCCTTGACCAACTTGGCTACCGCCCCACGCCGAGCAACTAACAAATTTTCTGGAGCGACAGACCGGACTCGAACCGGCGACCTTCTCCTTGGCAAGGAGACGTTCTACCAACTGAACTACTGTCGCGTGCAACGTTATTATAAAGGAGGGTATCTAAAAATCAACAACTACGGCCTAAACGACACCACCGACTGTTTACCAGCTACCGCCACCACCGCCTCCGCCACCACCGCCACTAGAACCTCCTGAAAATCCACTGCTAAAGCCCGAAGAGCTCCTGGATGACGCGCTGGCGCTGTGAAACGAGTTATTTACGACAGAATTCATTACGGCCAGCCTTGTAAGATCGTCGCCCTGATACCATTCAGGATTGCCGGTAAATAGGTCTTTAAACCGTTTGAGCCAGACATCCTCCACTCCAAAGGCTGTTGCGTAAGGTAAAAGTTTCTCAAAAAACATCATTTCCTGGGCTTGAAAATCAAACTGCGGGTCCTGACTAACTAAAAAATTCTTCAATGAGACTGCTTCAGAGTAGGTTTGAATTCCCGAGTCAGGCCTTCTCGGACTTTTTCTTCCCCATATAAAGGACACCACGGCTAAAAAAACATTTCCGATAAAAAATGACATTATCGCCAGGGCCAAATATCCACCCGACGTGTTCACAGGATTGGATTTGAAAATCCCGTTCTTTTTCAGATAATCTCCTGCATTAGTTGCGAGTGAGGTTCCTGCAATCCCAAACTTTTCATTTTTACTCAGTTCTTTTGTGGATACCTCTAAATCGTTCTCGGAAAAAATTGCGTTATAAATATCCTTTTCATATTTTCTTAATAAATCGTCGTCGGACTTTTCGGTTTTAGTAAAAATAAATTCTTTTTTCTCTTTTTGCGTAATTTTTAAATAGCCCCGTTGCGCCAGAGAAATTATTGTTGCGGGGACAGCCTTATCTCCGGCAGTTACATCCGCAGTTATTGCTGTTTCCACAGGAGTCAAAGATTCACCGTCGGCAGTTTTAGGAGGAGAGAACCAGGCGGCTACTATTCTTGCAGTGTCCCTAACATGCTTTTTTTCACGCAGCCACTTAATTAGCAAGAAAATCGGCAAAAAGGCGTAAAAACAAGCCGCTACAATGCCCGCCAAGGCCATTAAAATCACCTGGACGATAGAAGGTTTGTCCTCAGCGGGCTCTAATACTGTTGCGTAGCCTTTAGGAAATTTTACTGCAAAAGTGAAAGCTTCTCCGGGGTTAATCCGGCTGGTTCCGAAAGTTATACCGTTTTGTAACCTATTTACCGTACAAGCTTTGTTGGTACTTCCTACAGGACCTGTGTAACATACCCCATCCAGTTCTCCTTCTCCAAAGTTCTGTTCAAAATTAACAGAAACCATTGCGATATTTATGGGTATTTCCCAGCCACTTCCTACCCCGTTCCAGTAGAACTCATCGTATGTTTCAAAGTAAGTAAGACCTCCCCTGACCAAGTAGGAGATAACGTATACGTGTTGTCCGGTAATAGTTGCATTAGGATCGCCTACCTTAAGCATTAAATCGTTTCCGGACTTGGTTGTGGTGTATTTATAATCGTTTCTTTTTTCGTCTGTAATTTTTCCCACTTTTATGTCCATAACATAAGACTTTCCGTCCTGATTTACTTTTTTGTAGGGAATGTATCTAAAAATTCCGTGGCGTTGTTCATTACCGAAATCGTACAGAATAGTTTCCGTAATGTTTACGGATCCGTCTCTATTTACGAGTGCGTCAAATTGTAGGGTGTGGATTAATTCCTGGGCAGAAGCGCGCGCTGAGAAAAAAATGCACAGACTAGCCAACAGTACAGAAATTTTAAGTATTGTCCTCATATATCTTTATAAATGGTGGGCGAGACAGGACTTGAACCTGCACCGGTTTTACCCGACAACGACCTCAACGTTGCGCGTATACCAATTCCGCCACTCGCCCAAACAGAAGGAATTATACCAGAATAGTCCCTATTTAATCACTAGATTAAAATCCTATTTAATCACTATTTCTTCTGCCCCTATGACTGTTGATTCTGCGTAACCCCAAGTTAAATTGCCCTTAATTTCTACGTGCTGACCGTCGAAGACATCCATCCCTTCCACCTCACGTGCAGGAGGATTGACTTGTAGCTTATCTACATCCATAGGTATTCCACGGGCGTTCTCTTCGAGAAGATACGGCTCATCAAAATAGAGCCAATACCAATAATCACCTAAGTCCAGTTCAGCGGGTATTGCCTCCTTTTTAAGAGTTCCTACAAAGGTCTCCAAAGCAACCGGAGTTTCTACGGGCGTTACGTCATCTACGGTCTCCGAAACACTCCCGTTAAGATTTTTCTCAATACCTTGAAGTCTGTTTTCAAGACCCCTGAGGTAGAAGAAATTGTAGAAGGAAATAAATAGGGCACCGAATGCCAAAGCAATAACCAAGGCGGTTTTTATGTTTTTCATCTTTTTATTAAACCAATTACTGGTGCCAGAGGTGGGACTCGAACCCACACACCTTGCGATACAGCCTTCTGAAGACTGCGCGTCTGCCAATTTCGCCACTCTGGCCTGCAATAATCAGATTATATAGCATTTGGAGGGTTATCAACAGAAAAAGAAAAGGCCCAAAGCTTTTTATAATTTATGCTTTGGGCCAATCAGTGGGTCTTAGTTCGGGTTCGGCCGTAGGGGGAACCGGCGCTTTCTGTGTCGCTCTACAGGATTGTTGAGACATTTGCTGGTGACGTTGTTACCTTTAATGTAGCTACCTTTTACCGGCCAATCTGGTTTGTTGCCGTTACCTGGATTTTGTATCTTCTTGAATCCCACGCTAAATGTCATCCTACTCCCCTTTCCTAATAAGATTTTTTAGACGGACCCACTTATCTAGGGATATTAATACTCCCGGTGATTTATAGCAATAATTTTTGTTGGGACGGTTTAAGCTAAATTGTCTTTCCACATTTTTATTGGTATTATCGGGATAAATCATAATGAGGAGGAGGGTGATATGAAGGTAACTAGGAGTATGGAGCAATCGGATGCAGAATTGGTTGCCAGTACGTTGAACGAGAAATACCCTAGGCTACAAATTGTTAGCGAAAAGTGGCCGCGGGCAATTCTAGAGGACTGGGGTTTTGCGGAATGGGAAGACACCAGGGTTTGTTTTCTTGAAGTTACATTTCAGCCACAATTTGGGACGCCTAAGCTCAAGGCATCGCTCAAAGGGCACGTTGAGATCGGCGAGCTAACCATTGAATTTAGAGATTTCGATCCTTCCGCGTGCTCCACAGGAACTGCCTGCCAAAAACTTCTTAAGCTCCTGACCGCTTTGGCAAAGGATGTGTTAATACGGACCCGGCACAAATTCTATGTCGACGGTTCCGACGTAAGAGCTCCTATTGAGTCCATTCAGGTTATCTAGTTTCTGAGGCTCACATTTTTGCTAAAAGCAGACTTGTGGGCCATTTTTTTAAAAAAAAGCCACCTTAGTTTTTTAAACCTCGGTGGCTACTTAATGTAAAACTTTATCATCCTATCCCCACAATAACTTCGGGTTGCATCCTAAGCAGGTCGGAGATGGTAAGTGTGCCGCAAACGTATTTTTTGAGCACGTCGTTCCGTAATCCCAGTCCGCCGGGGTTTTGCATAATCTCCAATTCAGTAGCATTTTGCCTTCTCATAAATGCTGCAGGATCGCATAAGACTATTTCAGCCAACTCTATATCGCTGCAGAGAGTGTCTTCTATAGCTTTTGACGTTTCTTCACGGCTGAAATAACCATACGAACACTCAGGCTTTGCATCCAGGATTTTGCGGGAATAGTTAAAATACCTGCAATGGTGCAAAAATCGAAGTCTGGCCTTCATCACAGTCTCAAGAGTCACCTTTTGGTTAAGAAGATCTTTCAAAATATCAGGCACGGCCATGATAAATGATTTCGTTACTTCCTGTACTTTGTAAGGTTGGCATGTAACATCGGGGCTTCTGGCTACACGTTCCCAAATCTCACTACCTGTTACAGTTCCGGTCGTGAACATTTTTCCTCCTAATTTTGTCGGAAAATGCAGAATAGATTATGGATTTGGAATAATTGTAACAAGGTTTGGATTTGGGGAATAGCGTTAATGTTTAAAAAGGCCAAAAGCCGGCAAAAAAATAACCCCTCGCATAGTCAACTATTACAGGTGTTAACTATTTGAGGGGCTTTGGAGGAGCAAATTTGCTTTAGAAAAAAAGCAATATGTTGCCCCTACTTGCAAAGCTGAAAGTGTGCCCAGTTAATTAAATGACCGCTACCATTTAACTGGATCAATTCGCCTTGCACTTTAGATACGTTCCCGGCATCCGGAAAACTTTCTCGTATTGAGTCAGGAACAGCACATACATAATCTCCGACATGAAACGGATTTCCAAGCATCCAAACTTCTGAAAGTTCCATTTCCAACGGCTGAAACCATTCATGGTCGAACACGTAGGTACTACCATCGTTATACTCAATACGGACAAGATCGCGTGTAATATCAACGACCTTTCCACCTTGAATTGCAATGGCAACGTGTTCAGGATAATGGCTTTCTACATAATCCTTATTAGGATATATAGTCTGACCAATTTGGAAGGGATTTGTTTCCTGCTCACTTGAACCGGAGCAACTAGGAAAAGACATTACCAAAATAACGACAACGACAACAGAGCAAAAAACATTTGTTTTCATCATTATCTCCAGTACAAAAATGTGTTGTTTGGATTAATTTGAACAGGGTAATTCTAGCGCAAAAACTAACTTTTGTCAAACTATAGGTTATAATATATGGTGAGGACGGAGGGATTCGAACCCTCGACAAATCGGTTAAGAGCCGATTGCTCTACCACTGAGCTACGTCCCCAGGCTGCGTAATTATACTACAAGGCTTTACTAGCAAAAGCAGTTTCTACCCATTTTCCGAGGAAAAAAGTGATTACCACTACCGCAAACCCTACCAGTAGATGTTCTGCCATCACCTCGTAGCGGTTTTGACCGGTCCTGTGAGAAATTCTAAGGCTTAGTAGAATCAAAACTAACGCCGAATAGACCACACTTACTATCACCGCTTGGGCTATAGGCAAAAATATAAAGGGAATTAAAAACGAAAGTCCGATTAGAAGTTTTGTTACAAATGTGGAAATAGTGATATTGCGCACGTCTCTAGCAACGGGGTGTCTCTTCGATTCTTCCGAAATGTGTTCTCCCAGAGCATCAGAAAGTGCATCGGCGACACTGACCGTAACTATACCTCCGATAATTGCTAGTCTGTCTGACGATGCGGAATAAAGTCCTACAATCATACCTAGCGTAGTAATAACCCCGGAGGCTGAGCCAAATCCGAATCCCGCCATTAAAGAATCAGTGATTTTTAGTTTCATAGATTAAATTATATTTTATGGGGCGGTTTAAGCAAGAAAAAGAAAAACGGACATACGGAGTGTTAAATTTTCCGGATGCCCGTTTACTACTGCTAGAGATGCAATTTCCCGTCTTCATCGAACTTAACCTCGTTTTTACCAATCATCAGACCTAGTGTAGACTCTATGAAGGGTTCGAGATCCGGAAGTTTCATATCATTGTAGACTTGGCGTATCAATAGTTCTCTTTCCATCGGGCCTTCCTCTTTCAACAACATCCTAATTGCCTGTTCTACGAATAGCATACTATTGGGCATATTACCTCTCCTTTTCTAGTTGTTGGGATTGTATATGAAAAAGCCCCGTGTATCAAACCGGGCGGCAACATAAATAAAAAAAGCTACCACCAAAATCTTTGCAGAATTTTGACGGTAGCGTAAAACTAGCTCTGTATCTTTAAGGCTTTAATGACGATTGCCTTGACTCTGGCTTGAATTTGCTCAATCGAGGCTTCGCCATCGATGACTCTCCACAGTTTAGGATCCATTTCGGCGAGTGTGAGATACGCGTTGCGGACTTTCTTATGAAATCTTAACGTTTCTCCATCCAGCCGGTTCATTTCATTCTGGTCCTTTTTTCTTGCAAGACCGATTTCAGGAGAAATATCAAGTAAGATAACCAAGTCCGGTGTTGTGTCACCTACAGCAAAGTCTGTGAGTGTTTCTACCAACTCGGTGGACTGCCTTCTTCCTACACCTTGATACGCGTAGGTTGAGTAGAAACTCCGGTCCGACAAAACAATCTTGCCTTGGTCCAATGCGGGTCTTGTTACAGTTCTAATTTGCTGCGCCCTTGAAGCCGAGAACAAAAATACTTCTGTAATGCCGAGAATGTCCAAGTCCTTACGGTTTAGTAGGATGTCTCTAATTGCTTTACCTACGTCGGTTCCTCCGGGCTCAACGATGTCTAATACATCAAGTCCCATACTCTCAAGACATTGTTTTAAAAGGCATATCTGTGTGCCTTTTCCGGAGCCTTCTCCTCCTTCAAAAGCGATTAGCATTTTTCCCTCCTTAGTTAGTTATTTGGACGCTGCTGAGATATTAGCAAAAAGAAGGAGTTTTTAAAATAGAACTTAGCGGTAAAAATTGGATAACTTACCCCTGTCTAGCATATTAGAAATTACTTATTCTTAAATACTAAAAAATACTTTAAAACGACTTAACTTTCTGTATACAAAAAGTATTAGTTAGTATTAGTATTATATTATGAGTGAGCCTACACCTAATACTGAGATAGATAGCACGAACGCACTTAATCCTGCTGAAAACAACAAAAGTCACAAGTTTATTACGAAAAAAGTGATTACATATACTGTAGCTGTATTGCTTCTCCTTACTATTCTAACGACTGGAGTGTTAATGCTTTTAAAGCAGGGTGGTGGCCAAATTATTACAAGATATAAAAATGGTAGTCAAGGTACAACTAATACAGATGACAAAACTGCTCGACAGGATACGGGCTTTTTGCCCTCTACCAAAGGCAGTATTGAGCTTTTACAGACACCGGATAAAATAAACACTTTTCACAGCACACACTATTTATTTGGGAACATAGAAACTGACGGAGATCTATTTCACATAGAGGTTAGCAGAGACGGCAAGGTAACAGGCGGTTACACCTTAAAGGTAAATAACAAATCATTAGTGGTCCAGACCGACCTCGGTGGAAATGGTTTTGTAACACATGAAAGTAGCGTCTACAAAAAATTCTATTATCCAATAAATGATTTAACACAAGGGGATAATAGTATAGCTGTTAAGCTTTACACGGATGATAGCAAGGTTAAGCTTATTGATGAAAAATTTTTTACTATAACTAGAACGGCTCCTACATACGTCACTGATATAACATTTTATAGTCAGGTACAAAAAGTTAATCCTGAGGAATTATTTAAACAGGCAGGTATAGATTTCGAAAAAGACAGGCTTTGGGAATACGTTCGGGATGAAGACTCTTTCATCGAAGGCTCAAGTGAATTACTTTACGGTAAATCGGAAAAGTGGACTGACTATAGTCTTGAAGCAGTCGGAGAAATTGGTGTCAATAATAGTAAAGTCCCCCTTTATAGATTTTTCTATACATATCAAAATTCCGACCTCTTTGCACATACAGGTGCTTTCAACTTTTACATTTCAAATAACAAGGCATACTTTATAATAAATTCGCTCTTTTTTTCCGGCAATATAACACCAATTTACCTTTTTTACATGAATTCTTCTCCATACCTTTTTAATGAAGTTGTTACAGAATTAGGAAAAATAAAAATTGACGCTAATAATTTTATCGTACCATCTACATTCATTGTGGGAGGTATCGGTCACTACAACCCTAGTAACGTTGAGGGCGAGATACTTTACACGTACAAATCCTACGTTTTATATGATAGTCACATAATCTATGATAGATATGGTAATTGGAGGTATTTCGAACTCACTCCCTCATACTTTAAAGATGATAGATATGGCGGTAACGATAATTGGAATGAAAGTTTATATCGGGATTTCAATAAAATAGGCATTTCCTTGGATGATGGTAAAAATCCTGATAATTTTTATAGCCCGTTTTGGTACTGGTGTGGAGGTTCAAGAGGGTACCGAGTTTTACCGGACAGCGATGCTAAGTATTTAGAACTTGTGGGTAAAACAGCAACCGGAGAAAATGTTTATATATATGCAAAAGACATGCCTTTTCCAGAAAACACGCATCTTCTACCCGCTTTAACAAAAGATGATTTAACAAACCAAGTAATAGAAGAGGGCTGGCAGGACTTCTTAGAAAACCAAAAAGACACATATCCTGTTTTGGTAATAAAAAACATTTTTGACGAGTGGGTAGTTTACATAGACGCAAACAATATCTTTGTTCCAGGTTGTTAGCGTATTAACATTAATAACTCAGAACAAGCGTAGAAAATAGCAACAGAATTCAACTTTTCAAAAAGTAACCAAATTTCTTGGCGCCCCCAGAGGGATTCGAACCCCCGACCCCTCGTTCCGAAGACGAGTGCTCTAATCCGCTGAGCTATGGAGGCGTAGCGGAAAACCTTACATTACTTGTAAATTATACCACCGTAATCTGCTAAAATAGGTGTATGAATAAGCTGAACAAACTACTGGTACCTTTGTACGTCCTGTTTCTCATAGGTTCGTTTTTCTATGTTAAATCGGTTATAAAGGGAGTTCCGGTTTCAGTAGAAGACACTTCGGACGATAAGACCGTCGAAATAAAAAGCGTTAAGGTGTCACTTACAGTTAAAGCGCCGTCTTACACTAAAACGTATACTCAGGAGTCTAAAAACATCGACACAGTATCCGACCTTTTGTTACAAATTAAAGAAAACAACACGGATTTTACCTTTGACCGTACATCCTATTCATACGGCAGCGAGTTTGACCATATAAACGGTATTAAGGCAACCGAAACAATGGAATGGAGAATTTTTGACGGGGAAAAAGATGTTACTTTAAAAATAAACGACACCGAGCTTGAGGACGGTAAAAATTACGTTCTTGTCTTTCAAAAGGTGACCGAGTAACCTATTCAAACCTTAAAGCTTCTATCGGGTCTTTTTTGCTGGCGCTTAAAGCAGGATATGTGCCGAAAACAACCCCTACAAATATAGAAAAACCCATCGCCAGTGCAACAGCCCACCACGGTATTGTCGCGTTTATAAAACTTGCTACCGCAAGAGTAGAAAGATAGCCTAAAAGTAATCCGACCATCCCGCCCCCTAGACTTATAAATATAGCTTCAGCTAAAAACTGTCTCCCGATATTTTTTGATGTTGCTCCCAAGGCCTTTCTTAAACCAATTTCCTGTGTGCGTTCCGTAACAGAAACTAGCATGATATTCATTATCCCGATCCCGCCTACCAACAAAGAAATACCGGCCACGGCTGCCAGCGCGGAAGATAAAACACCGAGTATCTGATCAATCGAAGATAGCACGTCTTTTTGCGTAACCACTGAGAAATCGTCAATCTTCATGTCTTTCAACAGCGCCACCTTAACCTCACGCATAACTTCATCCACGTCCAGTCCTTCATTAGCTTTTAATGCAATGCTCGACAATGCTTCTATATTAAAAACTGCCTTTAAGGAAGTGTCAGGCATAAATATTCTGTCATCAAAATTTCCACCTTTCGGTTTTGCTACTCCCAGTACCTCAAAATTCGTATTTTCTATTTTTATTTTTTCTCCAACGGGATTACGGTCTCCGAATAATTCTTTTTTAACATCCGAGCTTATGAATACAACACTGGCTTTTTTAGAGTCATCGGATTTTGTGTAGTAAGAACCTGTGTCCGTTTCTAATCCGTAAACCGAATAGGACTGATAATTACCTCCTACAACTGTACTTGCATAGGTTTTTGTTTTGTATTCGGCAGTTTTAGCTATTCTGATAGAGGGGGTAATAACACTTATTTTGTCCCCTACGTACAAATTTATCGTGTCTACATTTTTAAGACTAAGTTTATTTCCCATAAATGCGCGTGAAGGATCCTGTCCTTCGCCGACGCTGGGTGTGACTAAAATCAAATTTGAGCCAAGAGCACTAAACTGGTCAGTAATATAGTTCTGAAATCCCTGTACAACAGCAACCAAAGACACGACGGAAAAGACACCGATAATGACACCGAGCATTGTGAGAAATGTCCTTATTTTATTCAGCGCCAAGGCTGACAAAGCACTTTTTATAGTTTCAGGAACGTATATCATTTGACAATACAACCGTCTTTTAACACTATTTTTCTCTGTGCTATTTGGGCAAGTTCGTCATCGTGAGTAACAAGTATTATTGTTTTACCTTGCGAGTTTAGTTTTAAAAAGTTCTTGATTATTTCTTCACCTGTTTTTGTATCCAGATTTCCTGTCGGTTCATCTGCCAAAATCATACTGGGGTCATTTACCATCGCCCGTGCGATTGCTACTCTTTGTTTCTGACCTCCGGACAACTCGTTTGATTTATTTTTCAAGCGGTCCTGCAATCCCACTATTTCTATCATTTCTTTCGCTTTCCTTTCCCATTCAGAACTCGGGACGGTGCTGTATTTTAATGGAAGTATCACATTGTCCAGTACGGTCGTACGCTGGAGTAAATTAAAAGATTGAAACACGAAACCTATTTCATTATTTCTAACCTGAGCCAGTTGTTTTTCGCTCATACCCTTAGTATTTATTCCGTTTAAGATAACCTCTCCCTCGGTAGGAGTATCTAATAAACCGAGAATGTGCATTAAGGTAGATTTACCGGACCCTGATTTACCCACAATGGCAACAAATTCGCCTTTACCGATTTCAATATTAACCCCCAGAAGAGCCTCTATCTTAGTAGTACCCATATCGTATATTTTTGAAACATTTTGAGCCTGTAAAATCGGGGTCATTTTAATTTATAATTTTGGCGGTGTAACCTTCGGTAAGTTTTTGATTTTCCTCTGCAGGAACAACAACTTCACTGACATCGGTTTTAATCTCGGTGTAGATATCTCCCTCAACTCCAAGTTCTACCGGAAGTTGTTTGAGCTTACCGTTTTCTACCACCCACACAAAAGGTTCATCGGATACGTCATAAAATATTTCGTCAATTGTAAGGGCACGTACTTCAGTTTTTGTAGTTAACACATAAATATAAGCGTCTCCCGACATACCGATAGCCAACGGATGCTCCGGATTTCCTGATAAAGGTATTTCGATATCAAACACTCCGGTAACCGCGTTTGCCGTCAAAGGCACCTGAGCAACTTTAGTGTCAAATTCAAATGAACCGTACGAATCTAGTTTTATTTTAGCCGGTTGTCCTAACTTGATGTATCCGTAATCCTCCTGGTCTATAGATATTTCGAAAATAAATTTATCCATATTGGCTAACGTCATAACTGTTTCGCCTACTACTGCAGTTTCTCCGACCTTCTTGTTCACATCTATAATCGTCCCGTCAAACGGGGCATAAATATAGGAATTACGTAGAACGGAAAGTTGAGCCTGGTAGGTTGCCTCAGCTTGGCTTATAAGCTCATCCAGCTGTCTGAGTTTAATATTGTAGTTATCTTCCCCGCCAAGTGCCGTTATGTTTGCTTCCCTGTCTTCTACAAACAAATCCTTATTTCTTAGGGCAACGTCGCGCGCGTCTTGATACGCCTGCGATGTTTGATACTGGGTCGATCCGTCGATATAAGCAAGAAGTTCTCCCTGCTTTACCGTGTCACCTTTTTTAATAGAAATGTTCGTGATTTTTCCGGCCGACATAAAAGTAAGATTAGCCTGCTCTTCGGCCTTTACCTGTCCGCTTGCCGATACACTTCTGGATACAACTTTATTTTCTACGGGCACTCTTCTTACAAGAGCCGTTAGCTGTTTTGGCCTCAGCAGGAAAAACCATAATATCAGAGCTACCGGTATTCCGATAAGCAGATATTTAATTAACTTTTTCGAGACTAATTTTCGCATACGTATGATATTATATTACCATGTTAGGATTTTTAAAATCTCATCACCCTTTAAGACATGCCAGAAGTTTTAAACACGCATTTCAGGGAATTTTTAAAGCTCTAGTCGAAGAACCTAATTTTAGGGTTCAGGTAATCATTTTGGTGATATCAATTATGTTGGGCGCCCATTTTAATATCACAAACATTGAGTGGGCTTTGCTTATACTTTCCATGGGACTGCTTTTAATGGCAGAAGTTCTTAATACCGTTGTCGAGGACACCATAGATTTTTTTATTAAAGATTTCGACGAGGGTGTGAAAGTGATAAAAGACTTGTCCGCCGGGTTTGTTCTAATCACCGCAATAACCGCTCTGGCTATACTTATACTGATATTCTGGCCTTACTTTAATATAGTTTTACCTGCTTAAGTAGATTAAAACTGCAAGATAAATTCCGCCGAAAATGTATCCCGCTATAACATCCTGTACAGTGTGTGCTCCTATTAATACCCTGGAAACGCCGACCAGCACTATGTGATACAGGCTAATGATTCGGATTAAATTAGCCGCCAAACCGTCCCCAAAAATGTCTTTTTTAAAGGACAAAAAAAGAAGTAATCCCCAGAAACAAACGTAAAATATCACGTGGCTGCTTGGGAATCTGTACATGTCACCGAGCTTTGTAGGGTCTCCGGCATAAGTATCAAGCCTCGGTAT
>Ga0156766_144_pt4 | contig 14672 bp, 4 predicted proteins | sample RifOxyD1_FD_112095 | JGI IMG/M metagenome (GOLD analysis project Ga0156766, IMG submission 112095) | candidate division WWE3 bacterium RIFOXYD1_FULL_43_17
ATAGACAACGCCCTCGACAAAGTAATGCAACTAAGAGGTGTTACCTTCAACTGGCTTGATCCTACTGCTCCTAAACGCATGACAGGAATGATTGCCCAGGAAGTAGCTGCTGTCATGCCCGAGCTTGTGTTCCAAAACCCCAACGACGGGTACCTTGGAATGTTCTACGGCGAAACAACAGGCTTGTTAGTTGAAGCTACAAAAGAACTGAATACCAAGCTCCTTGCTATGGAGTCCGGTCTAACAATGACAGACGGTAATATAACAACATTCGAAGCCACCAGCGACAGCACGCTGACCAAGGTTAATACATTAGAAACCGACGTGGCCAACCTGCAAACCGAAGTGTTGTCAATAAAAGAACTCCTGGCTCAGGCCACTCCTCAGAGTACGGAAAGCAGCACCACGGTTGCTACTACACCCGAAGGAATGTTAGCCGAAATGTACAAGATATTTGAAGATCTTAAAGCATTCGTTGCCGCTCTCGGGTTATCAAATAATGGAAACGCCCTTGCGGTATCAACCGACCTTAACGTACTCGGAGAAACCACACTCTCTAACCTGACAGTAACCGGTGACATAAGCGCAGGATTAATGAAGATCGACACTCTCAACAACGTATTCGAGGTTGCCGGTCCTTCTTGCTACAACGAGCTGTTAGGTACATCGAATACAACTCTCTGCACCGATCAGACATTGTATCTCCAAAAATCATTGGCAGGAAATGTTGATGTCCTCAACGGAGCCTTACTGGTAGAACCTAACGGAAACGTTACAGTTAAAGGCACTCTGTTGGCTCAGAAAGTCGAGACCACCGATGTAACAACCGAAAACGTAACAATAAAAGCCGCCTCAAAGACAGTCGGAAGCGGGACTGTAGTAACAGGACAGACCCAGGCTGTCATAGACAACGCCCTGATAAAGACAGGTTCCAAGGTCTTCATAACAGCCACATCAAGCACCGGAGGACAGGCACTAATAGTTAAAGAGAAACTTGAAGGCGTATCATTCACGGTCGCCCTCGATAAACCTATCGAAACTGATGTAGCCTTCGATTGGTGGATCGTTAATGTCGAATGAAATTAACTTCCAAACCGTTTTGGACAGAGAAAACATTTTTCATATTCTGTCATATAGGAAGGGCAATTTTAAAAGGCTACAATTATATAAAGATTTTCGTAACTGCCATGAAAGAGGGAACAGATAACAAAGGAAAATTGAAAAAAGAGCGCACGAAGACAGTGGGTGCTGTTCATAAAACTGTGACCCATAGAGTAAGTGAGGTTACTTCCATTATCGGGGAAGCGGAAACAACCGGCGAGACAAAAACCGACTTCCGCACAATTTTTAATAAAAAATTCCAACTACTACAGTCAAAATTAGCGAACGTTACTAGAGCTCTAAAACTTAATTTGGGAAATTTTTATACTCAAAAACTGCCCTTTTTGAAAATTTCACGTTTTTGGAAATCCCACTACCCAACTTACAGAAAGTATTTCATACCAATCTCAGTGGGTATGCTTATAGTATTGGCACCGGTCGTGTGGTTGTCTATTAATAATCCTGACAAAGTGCTCGCCGACTGGTTCGACGATAACTGGCATTATAGGAAAAAAATTAACATCACAAATACCGGGGCGGCCGATGCCGATAAAAAAATATTGTTTGAAACTGACACCGCTACCTTGATAGGCGAATCCAAAATGCAAAACACTTGTGCGGATGCCAGGTTCACAGATGTAAACGGTCAAGTACTGAGATATTTTATAGACTCGGCTAACGGAGCCTGCAATACGAACTCCACCGATTTTTACGTGCTTTTGCCGGTAATTAACGTAGGGGACACCGTAGTTTACTTTTACTACGGTAATACTTATGTAGAAGCTGTGGCTGAAACAAGTCAGTTTTCGCAGGCTACTTTTAGCCCGGCAAGCAGTTCTACGGGCAGTGAAACTTTAGGCCCCGGTCCGGTAGCAAATTGGAAGTTTGATGAAGCTTACGATCAAAAGGAGAACACAAAGATTGAGCAGCAGTTGGAGATTATGACCACCCCCGCCTCCACCGTTTGGCTAAACGGGTCAACTAAGAAAAAGGCTGTTACTGTAACTAATCCTAACGCTTCCATCCTGACAAATTTTCAGGTTTCAGTGACTGTCGATTACGACTCAGACATGAATTCGGATTTTTCGGATATAAGATTTACCGACTCAGCAGGAACAGAGTTAGATCATTGGCTTGAAAGCAAAACTAACAATTCCATAGCTAAGTATTGGGTAGAAGTACCGACTCTTGCAGCGTCGACCACTACCTCAATCTTTTTGTTTTACGGAAATTCCGGAGCATCTTCGGCAAGCAACGGTGACAACACGTTCGCCTTTTTCGATGATTTTAGCGGAGCAGCTGTAGACACTAATAAGTGGATCGTCGTTGATGGGACAGGAATAACAGTGTCCGGGGGTGTCTTGAATGCCACGTCAACAACCGGATGGCTACAGTCAAATTCCGCGTTCAGCAAAGCACAACAGCCGGTCATTGAAACAAAAATTCAACACGTCTCCATGGGAACAAACGGCTACGCGCCTATAAGTACTTGGTTGAGTACTTCCGACACATTCGGAGGACTTATACACCCGGGGTCGCCATTTCAACTTTATTACCGAAACAACGGCTCGTGGACTTCTATATACAACAGCACACTAGTAAGTAATCTTCTGGTGCGCTTATCGGTTTACTCCAACTCCACAGCTGCCATATATTATTATAATTACGACACCGATGCTTTAGTTGCTTCAGCTACGGGTATTTCCAACTCTGTAGACAGTGAGCCAATTAGATTTATAAGACGCGAGGATAACACAGGTACCGGTCAGACTATCAACGTGAGTTGGGATTACATTCTGGTAAGAAGCGGGGCGACAAGTGCGCCAACAACTTCGGTAGACACTACGGAGTACGCTGATGGTAGCTACTACCCCAACGATGCCTCTCTGGGAATTGTATATTTTGACCCCAACAATTACAGTTCGGAATCCGTTTATCTGGAGTTTGTTGCAAGCACTGACGGGGGGTCGACTTGGGGGTTAATAAGATCGTCAGAAATTCAAAGCATTCTAGCAGCTCCCGCCGCAGGTTATACAGTAAGAATAAGGGGCGGAGATGGAACCAGCGAAACACCCTCGGTCGCGCTGGTCAATGCAACTAGCGAAAGTATCCTACACGAGCACGGGTTCGGAAATGCTGAAAATACCACGTTAATGGTTAGGGCGGCGCGGCTCATCATTAAACAGGAAAGCGGCGTAGGGATAACACAAACCGAAACGAAGACGGAAATATGCAGTTACGAAAGCACTACACAGGAAAATTACACACCACAAACAGACAAAAAAATATACAATTACGACTCTTCAAAATATAATCCAACCCCAACCAATACTTTTGAAGCTACTGCTGAAGCAGAACTAAGTAATGTGGGGATAGAGCAGCAGATAAATATTACTAACGGTCCTTACTACTCTTACACCAACAGTTATTTACCAACTGATAACTCGCTTGGGCTTGCTTATTGGGATGCAGATCAGTACCCGGGAGCCACCGTATACCTCGAGGTAGACTACTACGAGCCTTGTTGCTCCGACCCGTATATCGGACTATACACCGAAGCCGGAGCATCTGTGGCGACATTCCAGCTCGGTATGGGAGATAATAACTACCACAGGTACAGATCCACCGCATTAACTCTTACTGACGACACCGCTTACACAGTAAGGTGGCGGGGAGTAAGAGTCGAAGGATTGAACATACTTTTGGCAGCCAGATTCATAGTTATACAAACCGACACGGCAAAAATTACCGATACACAGACACAGGTAGAGGTAGGTGCAAGAGAAAAACATACCAACAGCACCTATGAATTTCTAAGCGACATGAAACCTTACTACTATGACTCCACCAAGTTCGATCCTGCTCCAACAACCTACTTTGAATCAACGGTAAAAACGCAGCAGCCTACTATAGAACAACAGGTAAATATTACTAACGGGCCCTTTTATACAAGATCTACATCATACGTTCCGACAGATAACTCACTGGGTACGGTGTATTGGGATGCTGACAAATACCCTGGAGCCACCGTATACCTCGAGATTGACTACTACGAGTGGTGTTGCTCCAACCCAACTATAGGAATATTTACTTCGGCTGGGACGCTTGTTACTGAGTTTACCCCTAACCTTGGAGATGGTATCTACGCAAGGTATAGAAGTGTCGCTTTATCTCTAACAGACAACACAGAGTATACGGTAAAGTGGAAAGCTGCTTCATACGACCATCCGCAGACTCTACTTTCTGCCAGATTCATAGTTATACAAACCGACACGACAAAAATTACCGACACACAAACTCAGGTTGAGCTGGGCTCCCGGGAAAGGTTTACAAATAACAGCTATGCACAACTCAGCGATCCGAAAAAATACTACTACGACTCCACCAAGTTTGATCCTGCCCCAACAACCTATTTTGAAGCAACAGTAAAAACACAACAGCCTACTATAGAACAACAAATAAACATTTTATCTAAATCCTATTTCACAACTTCCTCTTCTTATGTCCCTACTGACAACTCTCTGGGGCTTGTTTACTGGGACGCAGACAGATACCCCGGGTCTACAGTGTATCTTGAGGTCGACTACTACGAGCCTTGCTGTGCGGATCCGTATATCGGGCTATATACTGAAGCCGGAGCATCTGTAGCGACATTTCAACTCGGTATGGGAGATGGTAGTTACCACAGGTACAGGTCCAGCGCTCTGACCCTAACCGACAACACCGCGTACTCTGTGAAGTGGAGATCGACAAACACCACGAACGGAAGTACCCTGCTGGCAGCCAGATTCATAGTTATACAAACCGACACGACAAAAATTACCGATACGCAGACACAGGTGGAAGTCGGTACAAACGAGACACATACAAATAGTGCATACGCGCAGTTAGATACTCCTAAAACTTACCTATATGATTCCTCTAAATTCGCTCCGGCGCCTACCGCGTATTTCGAAACCAGCGTTAGGAGTGTGCAACCAATAATTGAGCAACAAATCAATATAATTACTAAGTCACAGTACTCAAACAACACTACATGGGTACCTACGGACAGCTCTCTGGGCATCGCTTATTGGGATGCTGACAAATACCCGGGGGCGACGGTTTATCTTGAGATAGATTTTTATGAAACGGAGTGGTTAGGTTACGTAGCATTACACAAAGCTGACGGAACTTACGTTGGTGAATGGAATGCAGACATGGGATCTAACTCTTATCATAGGATGAGGACCACGGCATTAACTCTAACCGACGACACAGGCTATACTGTGAGGTGGAAATCAGCAAATTCATTCGGGCAAACACTGTTAGCGGCACGTTTCATAGTAATACAAACCGACACGACAAAAATCACAGCAACCGAAACCCCTGTAGAAATAGGGGGTAATGAAACAACCACATCCGCCTCGTACGCAAACCTAACAGACAAAAGAACTTGGTTGTATGACTCAAGTAAATTTACACCTACTCCCACAGCCACTTTCGAAGCCACTCTTGCCAACGACACCGCCGGGCAAACCACTTACGCCGCTCTATACACTGACGGAGCGACGTGCTCTTCTCAGGTAACGGGAAGCGAAATATCTACAACCGGAACAGCTTTTACACGGGTTAGAAGCGGCAGTGTCACACTTTCCAGCGGAACCGAATACACTGTGTGCATCAAGGCAGGGGCTAATACCGCAAAAATCGCGAACGCCAAGGTGCTCCTTAGTCAATCGGATTCGGGAGGCATAACCGACACAGAGCTGTACCAACAACAAGTCAATTATCCTGTAACAGATGCGGATGCTACCTATACAAGTGCCTATAAATACACCTACTTCAACCCCGGACTATCACCAACTCAGAGCTCCTTCGAAGGCGGTACCTTTAACTACTTTTACGAAGCAACAATGAAGACATCTGCCGGCACAGGATACGCGAGACTTTACAACGCAACCGCGGGTACGGCCATAACCAACGGTGAGATAACAACCGCCTCCACGTCATATACGAGAGTTAGAAGCGGGAATATTACATCATACATGCCCGCGTCAACCCCACAAGATCTGGATACACAGGCTAAAAATTCGGCTACAAATACCACTTCTCTGGCAAATTCCTGGATTATTGTACAGGTATCAGACCTTTCTAATTCGGTAAATACGGTATACGCAGAGTTGTACAATCTCACAGACGGGGCTACAGTCAGCGGATCCGAGGTTACTACCACAACTGCAACCACAATAACACGTCTTCGAACTCCATCCATAACCCTTACAACAGGTAAAGAATACGTGGTAAGAACCAAATCCAGTAATACTTCGGGGCTTCCTTACTATGTGTACGGGGCAAAGATAATACTGGATCAGACAGACGCCAACGGTATTAGGGATCTCGAGCTTTATCAAATGCAGGTAAATTATCTTGCAACTGACGCCGATACTACTTATTCGAGCACTTACAGATATACAAGCTTTAACCCGAGTCTCAATCCAACTCAGAATTCTTTTAATGGCGGTACCTTTAACTACTTTTACGAAGCAACAATGAAAACATCCGCAGGAACAGGATACGCAAGGTTGTACAATGCAACCTCAGGTACGGCCATAACTAACGGTGAGATAACAACCGCCTCCACGTCGTATACGAGAGTTAGAAGCGAAGATATCACAGCGTACGTGCCTTATGCATCCGGATACCTGTCCGACGCGCAGGAACTGGATACACAGGCTAAGAATTCAGCTACAAATACCACTTCTCTGGCAAATTCCTGGATTATTGTACAGGTATCAGACCTTTCTAATTCGGTAAATACGGTATACGCAGAGTTGTACAATTTAACGGACAGCGTGACAGTTAGTGGATCTGAATTATCCACCGCAGCGATAAATACCGCTACGCGTTTACGAAGTTCCCCTATAACCCTTACAACTGACAAAGAATATGTGGTAAGAACAAGAACTAGCAGTACCGACGGTATACAGTACTACATAGCCAATGCCAAGATAATACTGGAACAGACTGCTGCCGGCGGTATAAGAGATCTCGAGCTATATCAGTTGCAGGTAAACTCTCTTATGACGGATGCTGACGCCACCTACACCAGCATGTACAGATTTACAAGATTTAACCCAAATATCAACCCCGTTCAAAGTTCCTTTGATGGCGGTACCTTTAACTACTTTTACGAGGCAACAATGAAAACATCCGCCGGCACAGGATACGCGAGGCTCTACAATGCAACCACAGGCTCGGGCGGCGCAGGCATCACTAACACCGAAATTACGACCTCCTCTACATCCTACACAAGGGTCAGAAGCGGAAATATAACAAACTATCTGCCTGCTGCATCAGAATACCTATCCGACGCGCAGGAACTGGACACACAGGTAAAGAACTCAGCGACAAACACCACGTCTTTGGCAAACTCCTGGATTATTGTACAGGTGTCGGATCTTTCAAATACGGCGAATACGGTATACGCGGAACTGTATAATCTAACAGACGGGGCTACAGTTAGCGGATCTGAGGTGACTACTAGCACGAGCGGAACTTCACGTTTAAGAAGCACACCTATCACACTCGCGACCGATAAAGAATACACGGTAAGAACTAAGATCAGCACTGAAGGTGTACCCTACTATGTAGCTAATTCAAAAATAATACATAATCAAACAGATACCAACGGTATCCGCGATTTGGAACTTGTGCATACATACAATACGGAGTCTGTTACTGATTCAGATGCCACATATTCACAGTCTTACCATTGGCATTCACACCCATACTTAAACTTTTCGGGAGCAAATGTTTCGTACTATTTGGAGTCTAACCTGAAAACATCGGCAGGCACGGGGTATGCAAGATTGTATAACACCACGGCAGGAGCCGCGATAACAGGATCCGAAATAACAACCGCAGCTACTTCCGGTACCAGAGTAAGAAGTGCTGATTTAACCCCCTATCTTCCTCTCACAGGGAATGAAATTGACATCCAATTAAAGAATTCGGCCACCAATACAACTACATCCATAACATCCGCGTATATTATCCAGGTAGCTAACTTAGGTGACCCGGAGGTACACGTCGCTTTATTTCCAAATGGGGCTAGCTGTACAAGCCAAGTCGCATCCAGCGAAATTACTTTTAAACCTTCGGATGGTATAAAAAGGACCACCTCCCAAACAATAAGCCTCGCAGATGGGGATTATATGGTATGCCCGGAAACCGTAAATGCTGCGACTCTTACCTTGTATAATGCTAAGGTAAACCACGTACAGTCCTATCCCCAAGGCGTAACCGATATAAGAACATTTAGATCTCTAAATACAGACCTAGAAACTGAGGCAACCAACACATACGCAAGAAAATACGAGTTGAATTCGTACGATCCCACAAAATTTACAGGGAACGTTACCGGGTCATTTGATGCCACAATCCTAGCAACAGCTACAACTGCTTACGCCGAAATATACAATGCTACCTCTTCAGAGGCTGTAGCTGGAACTGAAATGTCTACCGCTAGCACTTCGTACACTAGATTGCAAAAAACCATAACTACCTTACCAACTTCTGCTTCAGTCTTAGATATCGAGATTAAAAACAGCAGTACAAATACAACCAAGGTCACCGCATCTTGGCTGGTACTGGACATAAATAACGTACTTCCGGCGATAACGCATGACAGTAGTTCAAATAAACTTAACGGGCAGCTTGAAGGGCCTGTTTGGGAATCGGAAGAAAGGTGCATATCAGGTACCTGCCTTGCGTTCGACGGTATTGACGACTATGTTAAGGTTTTAGACTCTCCGAAGTTAGATTTCACGGCCGCAGACAACTTCACCATAAGTATGTGGTTCACGCAACCGTATTCAACCGCAGGCAGCACTGCTTTGATTTCTAAATACGAGTCTGCGGGTTCTGACGGAGGATACCAGCTTCGCGTCGGTAGTGACGGAAAGGTTGTGGCTGAAATTTCCGATGATAACACTACATTCCCCAAGGACTCTGCCACGAGCTCGGTTGCCTATAGAGATGGCAAATGGCATCACGTAGCCGTAGTAAAAAACGGGACAACCAGCTTACTACTTTACGTGGACGGGGTGCTGGAAGACACGGATAGCTCCATAGCCACAGCAGGAACCTTAGTAAATAACGACCTACTATATATAGGGGACTCATACGACGGAAGCACCGGAAACTGGAAAGGGCACATCGACGAAACAAAAATCTACCGTTATGCAAGAACGGACCAGGAAATCAAGAATGAACTCTTGGGGACAAACCCCGGGGGTACGACTGTGCTCGGAAAAAACGCTAATGCTACAATCAATAACGGGTTATTGGCACACTGGAAAATGGAGGAAACAGGTACCGATACATGCGGAGTTGGAACCACTGACGGTTGCGACAACACAAGCAATGGATACAACGGATATTGGGAAGGAAACGCAACCAGCAGTCCGGGAAAGTTGGGAGCCAGCTTGGCAGTAGATGGTACCGGCGATGCCCTTAGAGTAACACCGGGAGGCAGTGGCTTATCGGGTACATCTTTAACTTCAAGGATACCCATAACTTTTGATAATTCTGCTTCAACAGAAGATTTAACCAACTTCCCGGTACTCATAAAGTTGAATGCATCCAGGATAAATTACTCGAGAACCCAGGATTTAGGACAAGACATTAGATTTACGGACAGTGACGGGAGCACAGTACTAAGCTATGAGATTGAAAAATGGGACGAAACAGGTAATTCCTACGTCTGGGTGAAGGTACCAAGCATACCTGCAGGCTCGACCACAGATTACATATATATGTATTTTAACGATACCCTGCTTTCTGACGGACAAAGCTCCGAGAACGTGTGGGATATCAACCACGTAGGCGTCTGGCACTTAGACGAATCTTCAGGGACAAATATTGATGACTCGACCACTAACTCGAACGACGGTAGTAAAACCCTGGAAACCCAACCTGCTTATACGGCAGACGGTGCTGCTAACGGTGGGCATGTTTTCGATGGATCTAACAACATTGTAAGTATTCCCGACGATGCTACTTTCGATTTGGGCAATACTATGACTATAGAAGCATGGGTCAAACCCACCACCTGCGCAACCAGAGAGACAATCATAGGAAGAAATGATCAGTCCGGAGTAGTTCAGTTAGAAATTAACTACAGCAGTTGTGCAGTAGGCACGATTATCAGCGGTACGTATGTATCCTACACAGGGATAAACGCCTTAACTGCCGGAGAATGGAACCACATTGTTTATACCAGAAACGGGACCGGCGCTACACATAAAATCTATGTAAATGGTGTAGAAAAATCTCTTGTAACAAATGCCTCAAACAACTACTCAAATCCTACCGGTCCTTTTGAATTTGGAAGAAGAACCACAGCAGGTTCTCAGCGACTTACGGGCACTCTTGACGAGGTCAGGATGTCGAATATCGTCAGACCGGCAGACTGGGCAGAGGCTACATACCTAACAACAACAGACGCCTTCAATACATACGGTACCGAAGAAGCCTACGTACCGGACTTCAATGTTTCCGGTGAAGTAACGGTTTCAGGCTGGTACTACCCCACTACTCTAGACTCGACCACAAAATACCTAACCTACGGAAGCGGCACAACCAAGGCCATGTACATAAAAACAGACTCGGCAAATGCCGGGAAGCTTCTCTTCTCGACTAACGGAACTGATGAAGGAACCTCCGTGTCCACACTTTCGACGAATAATTGGTATTACATAGCACTTGTCGGAGATTCCTCCGAAACCAGACTCTATATAAACGGCTTATTGGATTCAACAGTAACTAACACCACCGCGATCTCCGATTTAGAGTCTTTCTATGTCGGAAACGACAATAACCTATCAACTAACGGTTTCATAGGAAAAGTGGACGAGGTCAAACTTTACAATACTGCCCTCGATGATTCAAAAATTTCTGGTACCTACAGCTCCCTGAAACCTCCTCTTGCTTACTACACATTTGACCAAAAAAACCCTACGGGAGTATTCGATATTTCAACAAATAATAACTCCGGAACTTGGGCCGGATCCTCTACCGAACGCTATGCGACAGGAAAATTCGGAAGTGCCGGAATATTCGATGGTTCCACAGACTACGTAACAGCATCCGACACTCCGTTCGACATTACTACCGACTTTACCCTCGAATCCTGGGTGAATCTCGGCGCCGCAGGTTCTGCTCCCTACAATGTAGTAAGTAAACATGGAGCTGCCGGCACAGGGGGCTATTCCCTATTTGTCGACACAAACGGAGCCGTAAACTGTCTGACCGATAATGGAACGTCAGAGACCCTAAGTAAGACCGCTGATTCCGCTGTAACCCCGGCTTCCGGATGGCTTCACCTGGCGGCCGTAAGGGAGGGAACTTCGTGCAAAATTTATATCAATTCTGAAGACAGGACGGCAACCGCAGGAACACACACTACCCTAACCACCAACGCATTAACCCTACGACTCGGTTCCAACACCTCAGGCGAAGGATTCTTTAAAGGGCAGCTGGACGAGGTAAAAATATACGATTACGCGTTATTTCCAAGAGCTATTTTAATAGACTATAACGGCGGGCACCCCATTCCCGGCTCCCCTGTCGGAAGTGCCAAAGGCTGGTGGAAAATGGATGAGGGGTATGAGAGCACCGCTCATAACACCGGTTCTTCCGGCGGTGCAAACGACGGAACAATAACCGGAGCCACATGGTCTTTGGAAGGAAAATATGACAGAGCTTTAGACTTTGACGGTTCAACAGATTACATTACCGTAGCAACAGGCGAAATAGTTGATCAAAACACTGTAACTATAGAAGCCTGGATCTACCCCACGAGTGTAACTGGGGCTCACGATTTTACTATACTTGCCCAAAACGATAACGGGGCGGGATACACAACTCACAACTTCGGAATTTCTGGTTCGACGGGCAAACTTATGTACGATAACGAACTTCCTTCTAACGGAGTACTAAATGGAGACACGGTGCTTACGGCCAGTCAGTGGCAACACGTAGCGGTTGTGAGAGATGCCGACAGCGTGACCTTTTACTTGAATGGTGTGAGCGACGGAAGCGGAACAGGCGAAGCCAGATCCAGCGCGGCCAGTGTAGACAACACTTTAATAGGGGCAAGATACTATTCGGGGGCAGCCCAACATCAGTTCGCTGGAAAACTCGACGATGTAAAAGTTTACACCGTAGCTTTGAGCGCTTCGCAGGTTGCTCAGACATACAACCGGGGAAAGGCAATGACTTTCGGTTCATTGTCCACAGATACCGCCGGATTACCTTTAAATTCAGCCAAGTCTGCGTACTGTGTTCCGGGAGATGCTACATCCTGTAACGCGCCTGTGGCCAACTACAATTTTGATGAAAAACAGGGAGCATACATAAACGACGTGTCAGGAAACGCCCATCAGGGTACCCTGGAAAACAGTCCTGCCTGGACGAACGGAAACATGGGAGGAGCTGTGGAATTCAACGGAACTAACAACTACGCCACCATCTCAACCGGGGAGCTTGTCGCTCAGGATAACATCACGGTTGAAGCCTGGATTTATCCCGGCAAAGTTACTGACGCTTCCAACGCCTTTACCGTATACGCCCAAAACGATACCGCCGCCGGAAATGTAACCCATCTTTTCGCCATAGATAATACTAACGGTAAACTAATGTACGATAACACCGGGCCCGCAAACGGAGCCATAAATGGCAGTACTGCCCTCGTCGCAAATACCTGGAACCATGTGGTCTTTACCAGAAACGGCACCTCCGTGAACTTCTACCTAAACGGCAAGAGCGATGGTTCGGGTACCGGTGAGACCAGACAAAGTTCTGCCGACGTAGATAACACACTGATAGGTGCTAGGTATTACTCTGGTGCTCCCCAGCACAAGTTTATAGGGAAAATTTCAAATCTTACCGTATTCAACTACGCCAGAAGCTTGCCTCAAATTGCCTGGGATTACGACAGAGGCGGCCCATCTCTATGGTGGAAACTCGATGAGTGCCAGGGACTTGTGGCCAACGATTCCAGTGAAACCGGAAGCCACGACGGAGTCATAACCATCGGTTCAGGAGGTGATAACGCTTCGGAAGGCTCGTGTGAATCTTTACAAACGGATGAGGCTTGGTACAACGGCGAGTCAGGAGAGATAAATGCAAGCCTTTACTTTGACGGTTCGGATGACTTTATAACTCTGGGAACCGGTCCCTCGACCTACTCAATGAGCCTTTGGGTAAAACCATCCTCTACTACTCAATCCATAGTAGATCTCGGAGGCAGCCACACCTTAACCGTTTCGGCAGGAGCAATTTCCGCCGGAGGCTTTTCAACTCCGACAATCTACGTCGACGGGTACCAAACAACAACCCTGCCCGATACGAACTGGCACCAAATAACCGTTGTGACAAGTACTCCCTTTAACACAGGAACAGTCACCTTGGGCAAAATAGGTGGCGCTTTATACACAGGACAAATAGACGAGTTCAAACTCTTCTCCTACCCCATGACCTTTATACAAGTAAGAGACAACTTTGCACGTGGCGCCGCGACCCTATCCCATTGACATCCCCCCGTTTTCTATCTAAACTACCCCTGTAGCCAAAGACAGCAAGGGCTTAACAGCTTAATTATCTTGCCGAGGTAAACCTTAATTTGTATATTTTGTGGTTTATAACTCACCGTCTTTTGGTGGGTTTCTTTTTTACGTTAGGGACCGGCAAGTACAAAAACCGCCCCCTTCCAATAAGAAACCCTGATTACATCGTAGGAGGTGTATACCAAGCAAAATGGAAAAAATAAAGACTACCGGAAAAATTAAAAACGCTGAAACAGTAAAAAGCCTAAAGGAAAAGGTCGCCAAAGCTAAATCTATTGTTTTTGCCGATTACCGCGGACTGTCAGCCGGTAACGCCAATGACCTTAGAGCTAAGTTGAAAGCGGAAAATTCCGAGATGCTCGTTATTAAAAACACACTTCTTAAAGTCGCCCTTGAAGAAGAAAAGATAAACACGGACGACATTAAAAAGGACCTGGAAGGCCCTACAATGGCTGTCTTCTCGTTCGAAGATGCAATCTCACCTATTAAGACCCTCTTCGAATTCGCCAAGAAGCTGGAGCTTCCTAAGATTAAATCGGCCCTAATTGAAGGGGTCTACGCTGACTCAGCCAGAGTCGAAGTAATAAAAAACATTCCTTCAAAAGAAGTTTTACTCGCTCAGATGGTCGGAAGTATGAAATCACCTTTAAGCGGATTTGTGAACGTTTTGGGAGGCGTGCACAGAAAATTTGTGTATGCTCTCGATGCTATTGCTAAGAAAAAGGACAATTAACTAATTATTTATTAACCCTTGAAAGGGGGTGCGGTTTTAATATGGCAGACGAAAAAGACATAAAGTTAGGCGCAGATGCAAAAAAAGTTATGGAGATGGTCGAAAAAATGACCGTTCTCGAACTTAACGATCTCGTAAAAGCTCTTGAAGAAAAATTCGGAGTTACAGCGGCAACTCCTATGATGATGGGGGCAATGATGCCCGCAGCCGGTAACGGTGGCGAGCCA
>Ga0156766_134_pt1 | contig 1455 bp, 1 predicted proteins | sample RifOxyD1_FD_112095 | JGI IMG/M metagenome (GOLD analysis project Ga0156766, IMG submission 112095) | candidate division WWE3 bacterium RIFOXYD1_FULL_43_17
CAAAATAAATTTCTGGGGCGTTGTGTCGGTTCACAATAAGTTTACAGTGCTATCGTTATACTCTAAGAAGACCTGACCCTGCTGTTCGGAACACCAAGGCAAAGCCTGTAAGGGTCGGGAGCTGTAAAAATTTGAGGACTGACGAACCACTTTAGTTAAACACATAAACACGGGTATGCTCTCCGGACTATGGGGTCTATAAAAACCGGCTGTTAATAATACCTTAAAAATCTGAACCGCGTGCAAAAAATATTTCCTAACTTCCGAAAGAAAGTAATAACAAATGCTGAGCACGTCATATATTTACATCAGCAAAAAACGTTTAGTCTACAACATAAAAATACACGCCTTAAAAACAAAACATATCATATTGTCACATGTTAATAATTTAAGTCCGTGAAAAGGCTGTCAATAAAGAATAAAACAAGGTTTATGGTCCTTATGTAAATACTAACGAACATAAAACTGACAAACCTTATCACTCGTTGATAGTAAAAGGAAATAAAGTATTGACTGAGTAAAAAAAACCCTCTATTATTTATAATAACTTTACTATCTGTTGTGACATAGGCAAATAGTAAACCTTCCTGCCATGGAAATATCTGCCCAGAATAACAAAAAAAATTACTCAAAATCAGACTCAAACGTTTTTCGTAGTGAAGGATATGTTAAAGTATCTGAAGCCGCGAATTTATTAAGCGTTTCATCCTCTACCCTCCGTAGGTTCGAAGCTGAAGGTAAAATCACATCAAGAAGACTGGATAATAATTATAGGGTATACGATATATCAGAAGTCGCAAGATTCAAAAAAATACTTAATGAAGAAAAACAAACACGCAAAAAATCATACGTTACCGTTAACGACACACCGGTTTTTCAAAACAAAACTCCGGTCAAAGCCCACGGTTTTACCTGGCCCAAAATTAACGCCAGCTTCCCAAAAATAAATGAAACGTATAGTAACGTTTCGCAAAATTTTGAACAGCACTCGACTCTCAAAGCAGCTGCCAAATTTTTTAAGACTGCAAAAATAGCTGGTGTATCCTTCGCTGCAGTATTAATTCTAATAGGGCTGTCTGAAAATGTAAGATTTACAGATAATGTCATAGAGATACTTTCTTTCACTATGAGTAGACAGATCGAGACAGGAGAAAAAGGTTACGAAGTAATCGGATTAACTTTAGGTTCCAAAGACAAAGTTACCAGCTATATCTACAACATTAATGTACCTGCTAACTTTAGACGAAACGTGAATATAGATGAAACTTTGCGGGTAACCGGGTTATCTTCGTTGTTAGGCGGCATAGAAACTCAAGATGCGGACGCAAACCTGGGTACGGGCACACTCACAACGGGCAGAATAGATATGACGGGCGAAGCATCCCTCAACAACCTTCTGGTCATCAATGATGTAACTGAAACTACACTGGAAGAATTCATCGATATCAATGGTGA
>Ga0156766_115_pt2 | contig 1286 bp, 3 predicted proteins | sample RifOxyD1_FD_112095 | JGI IMG/M metagenome (GOLD analysis project Ga0156766, IMG submission 112095) | candidate division WWE3 bacterium RIFOXYD1_FULL_43_17
ACGGAATTAATTATTGAAGCAAACAAACATAAAGGTCTTGCAGTGATTGATATTCTTCAACCCTGTGTAACATTCAACAAAGTTTGCACACACGGGTTCTATCAGGAAAACACTTACTATCTGGAAAGTGAGTACGATCCTTCGGATAAAAATAAGGCCTTAGAAAGAGCCTCTGAGTTTGGTGACAAAAAAATACCTCTCGGCATATTTTATAGATCAGAAAGACCGTCATACGAGGACCAACTTCTGCAGATTAAAGAAAAGCCTCTGATAGAAACGCCTGTGGAAAGATCGTCAGCGGTAGAACTTTTCAAAAAGTACACATAGTAGTTGCCTTACCCTAAAAAATTCTTTACCATAACCTAATGGAAGATAAAGAAATTCTAATAGGAAAATATAAAGTAAAAGTATTAAGGGACGGTTGCATCGGTGCGGGATCCTGCATAGCTGTATCTCCCGCAGTTTTTAAGCTGGATGAGAACAACAAGGCTGTATTTGTGGATGGCGCAGCTGACGAAGCTGAAAACATACTGATGGCCGCGCAATCATGCCCTACCAAAGCTATTGTTGTTACCGACACAGAGACCGGTAAACAGGTTTGGCCTGATTAATGTCAAATATAACTAAGGGTATTTACATTTCATTAGCTACAGCTGTTATTTCAGGCGTTTCTATTTTTGTTAATAAATTCGCCGTCGACGCCATTAAACCCGCGCTGTATTTCACTTCAATTAAAAATGTGGCAGTGGCGATTTTAATCGTTGCTATTGTTTTAGCTACGGGGGAGTGGAAGAAAATCGCCAAACTAACCAAAAAAGAACTCAGGTATTTACTTTTAATCGGGTTAATCGGAGGTTCACTTCCTTTTTATCTATATTTTTCAGGCCTGTCACAAACTCCTGCTGTAAACGCGGCAATCATACACAAAACTTTGGTGTTTTGGGTAATGCTTATGGCCATTCCATTTTTAAAAGAAAAGGTGTCTAAGTGGCAGTTACTGGGAGTTTTCATGCTGTTTGCCGGAAACGTGTTTGTCGGCGGTTTTAAAGGCTTTAAATTTTCCCAGAGCGAATTAATGCTTTTAGTTGCGACGGTTTTATGGGCAGTTGAAAACATAATTGCGAAAAAAGTTCTTACTACCGTTTCGCCCAATATCGTTACTGCGTTCAGAATGGGATTGGGCTCCGTCGTACTTATGTCGGCGACAATAATAACGGTACCGCAGGTATTACAAAAAAGCTTAGCGTTAAGTAGTGAGCAGTTTTTCTTTATGGGACTTACCGTAC
>Ga0156766_103_pt1 | contig 1074 bp, 1 predicted proteins | sample RifOxyD1_FD_112095 | JGI IMG/M metagenome (GOLD analysis project Ga0156766, IMG submission 112095) | candidate division WWE3 bacterium RIFOXYD1_FULL_43_17
AAGAACCACAATTTAGCTGAATTCGGTTCAAGAGGAGAACAAAGAAGCGTGATGCTCGCTTTAAAACTTTGCGAGATAAATTACATCGAGCAGGAAAACGAGGAAAGACCCGTGCTTCTTCTCGACGACATATTCTCTGAGCTTGATGAAGATCACCGTAGTTCTGTTTTCAATATTCTGGAGCAACAGCAGACTATAATTACGAGCACCGAATCGCCTGATTTCCTTTCAAGTAAAGGCAATACGCACGAGATAAAAGTATTGTAACCTGCGGGAAATATGCGAGAATTATCTCAATGTTCTTCCCGGAATTTACCGTCACGCAGAAAACCTTAAAAAATATCGGAACGATAGAATATTCCCGCGCAATCGCGGATAGTGTAAAAATCCTTCCCGTGTGGGAAAAGCAATTGAGAAAAGAGTCGCTGACAGCAAGAATATATTCCCTGCTTAAGATTGAAGGCACGGGCATTGATGAGCAAATTATAAAGGCGTCTCTGGAAGGATTCATCGAAAATAAACCCCAGGAAGTTATCAATTTCGACAATGCCTTGAGATCGGTGAGGGAGATTGGAAGAAAATTGGAGCTGGAAGAGATTGACATAAAATATGTTAATCAGACACTTACCGGTCGTCTTATGCCGAAAACAAAACAGGGAGCGTACAGAACAGTTAAAAAGACCGGTCGTCCGGATCCGGGAGAAATTCTGGCAAAAATAGTAACGCTTTTTGACTGGTTGAACAGTTTGGACGCGAGAGAAAATCATCCTTTAATAACCGCTGCAATACTTTCTGCGGAAATATTAAGGATGGAGCCGTTCGAAAATTTTAATCAATCCACGGCGTCCATAGCATTTGATCTCGTGCTTGAATCTTACGGCTACAGTCTCGGAGGTCTTATAGAAATCGATTCCTACTTTTTAAGCTCACGAAAAGAATTCGAAGAAACACTGGTCGAGATCGAAAAAAATAATTTTGATTACACCCGGTGGCTCGAATATGTGACACACGGCTTCTCCACCAAGACGTATAACCTGATTGAAAAAATAAAACTGCTGGAGAAGGATACCAAAA